>ERZ761574.156-NODE-156-length-41901-cov-80.363093_pt1 | contig 41901 bp, 21 predicted proteins | sample MGYA00374950_ERZ761574 | MGnify/ENA primary metagenome ERZ761574 (study PRJEB28895, sample SAMN07631631) | mixed culture metagenome | isolation source: Freshwater growth medium | place: USA: Seattle, Washington | collected 2016-10-03 ... | reverse complement strand
GGGGGGGGGGGGGGGGGGGGGGGGGGCTACTACGTTAAATTAGTGTGGCGGCCGCTGCAAGGACGAGGAGAATAAAATATTGAAGTTCAGTAGCCGAGCCGCGTCTCCTGACTGATTTATGTCCCTTCGCTTTTTGAAGTCGACCCAAGGACACGTCGTCGTTTTCCCTTTGGGCATCCTTTTGCAGCCGACCCAAGGACACGGTCGCCGCAATGTCGTGTGATGAGGACACCATTGAGAACTACGAGGACTACCAATTCGACGATGCGTACCATTTGACGGTGGCTGCACTCATCACAATTTCCGTGCTTTACCTGCTCCTCGCTCAGGTGCCGGGTCTCGAGCTCTTTGGCCTGGTAATATCCTTTTCCAAGCTTCGGACCCTATGCCCCGCCGCCCCCTGCTTTCCACTCACCATGTGCTCCACCTGGCGCACTTGCAGATCTGCGCCGCTGGCAACTTGAAAATTCTCTGCGGCCGTGTGCTGTGCCACCGATGCGCGGACCTGGGGCGCGCCCGCGTGATCTTTTCTAAGATCTGGCTCGGAGTCTCCATCTTGGCTGTGAGCGGGCTCAATTTTGTAACGCGCCAGCATAGCGCCCTTGAGAGTGTGGAGCCATCCATCATGGCCGTTGTGGGATTCAACCTTTTGCTGATGACGGTGTACGGCCGCTACAGCCAGCTGGTGCCGCACGTGCATTACGCTTATCTCATCACAGTCAGCGTTGGCTTCGGAGCGCTGCCGAGGCTCTCGGTGCTGAGCCTGGCTCAAGAGAAAATGATTACTCTAGGCTCAGTGGCGGTTGGCGAAGGTCTCGGCATCGCGATCGAGCACCGCTTCCGGCGTCAGGTCAAGTCTTCCGCCGGCGCCAAGCCGGGCGGCGCGCTCGCGTCTCTCTTCTCGGTGGACATCGAGCCAATTCTACAGGAGGATTACCGCGCGGACCGCTTCCAGCGTGCGTGCCCGTACACGATAACGTGGTGGTTTGTGTTGGCCTCCATCCACAGCCTCGAGATCCTCATCCTGGGTCCGAACCTTGTGTGTGTCGCTGGCACGTGTCTCGGTTCCGTGATGTTGGCTGGGCGCATCTGGCTACGCCCGTTCGCGGACCAGAAGCGCGCCGTGCTGATCTACTCGCGCCTGTACGTCTTCTGCGTGGGGTGCGCATGGGCGGCCATCAACATCGTAATGCTCGTCCATGAGGACACTCGAAGGGATTTCCAGGCTCACCCTCAGGTTCCCTTCCTCCTCGCCCTACTGAAGGTCGTGTCGGGCGTCCACGAGCACTATTCGGGCATGTTCGAGAGCCATATTTGGCAGGTGTGCGGCGTGTTCATCGTGGGGTACGCGTGTCTATCGCGGTGGACGGCCCTTTCTACGACCAGTGAGATCCTCCTCATCGCCGCTTGCACGTGTCTAGGTGAGCTCCGACTCGAACGAGTCTCTCAAGTACGATTCGCGTTCGTCTGAGTGCGTCTGATGACCACCGTATTTGGCAGGTGAGCTCCTTGGACGCACGATCCGATCGATCCTCATCTCGCAGCATCTCGATCGACTCAACGCCGCGACAGTCGAAGAGCGAGCACGGCGCGCAGAGGAAGAGGCAGCAAGACTAGCACAGGAAGCCTTCGCGAACAGTCTCAAGCTCGAGCACGCGCGTGCCACGCGCGCCGCCGACTCGCGCCTCAATCACGTCTTCAAGGGCAAGTGCGGATCGGCCCGTATGAATATCGAGCTGGCCACGAGTCTCAGACCGGTCACCGATCATCAGGCCACGCTGTTGCACGAGGCGATTGCGCTGCTCGACCAAGCAGTAGAGTGGTTACATCGTCGGCAGGTGTGATTGCCGCGGAGCGCTCCTTGATGACCTCCACCTGCGTCAACTCTACTCTAATCCATGTAACCACTCTCTAATGAGTCGAATCTACTCTGCTGGGCTCTACTCTAATCTAATGGGTGCTTCGTCCGCAGCTCTTCATCGATCTGGAGAACGGGACCTACCGCACCGTGCGCATGGACTGCGACTTGCACGAGTTCATGCGCTCCGTGGCCGAACACGACGCGGTTCTGCCCCCAAACGACGAGGCAGAGCGCAACGGCGACGGTCACCACATCGACAACTCCAACGAAAGCCACAGCACCAGCGGCGTCTCCATCGGCAGCCGCGGCAACCATCCCAACGGTCATGGTGACCATGGTGACGAAATACTGCCGCCGTTGAGGCCTCGCATCACGAGATGTCCACGAGATGGTCACGAGATACGAGATGGTGACGAGATGCAGCAGCTGTTGAGGCCTCGCATCGGATCTATGATCGCGGTCATCGGCGTCGATGCGCCAGCCACCGTCCGCTTCGACGTTTCGATTGCACGGCTGTCGCTCGACGAGGCGCTCTCCAATGCGTACAAGTACGTCTGATGACCTTCTGCTGCCCTCTGATACCCACTGATGACCTCTGATGACACAATTGATTGCCTCCCTCATCAGGTACCGCGAGCCTGGCGCCACGATCACGGTAAGGGCGAACGTTGAGATCGGGGAGATCGGGGAGATCACGAGCTCGAGCCGCGGGGCGATGCTTCATCTCTCGGTCGAGAACCCGAATCGCGTCGGTGCGTAGAAGGAGAGTTGCACGCGCTGCATGCAAGTGCAAGTACTCATCACGGCGCCCCGACCCTCTCCCCACAGGTACGGAATGCTTGACCCCAGAGCAGTGCAACTTGGCGTTTGAGCCGGGCTACCGCACGCATACCGCCTCGACAACGAGCGATGGGATCGGCCTCGACACGGTGCGCAAGGCGGTCCACGCGGCCCATGGCCGCGCGTGGCTCGCGACGGCACTTGACGACGCGGGCGGGCACCGCACCATTTTTCATCTGATCCTCCCTGTGGAGATCCGAGATCCGAGGTCCGAGACGAGTTCCTCAGAGAGCAGTTTCAAACGAGAGGGCAGCTTCCACAGCCGCTCTGCAGGCAGGCTGCTCAGCAGGGCCAGCAGTGCGGCGGCGTCCAAGAGTGATGCGGCGGAGGAGGCGCATCATCTTGATGAGGGCGACGAGGCGTCCTCGCACGCGCGCCGCCATCAGAGTGTCTCGATGCGCCGGCGTGACAGCACTGACAAGGCCTCATATCTCGATGCTCCCTCCGCTTTGGAGATGGGCCCCGAGGTGGCACATAGCAGCAGCAGCGAGCCCATCGTCTGCCTCGGTATGGCGGATTGCCTCCTTGATCGCATGCTCATGAGTGCCGCCCTGATTGCGTGCTCATGAGTGCCGCCCTGATTGCGGGCAGGCGTGGAGGACGACCCTCTCATGAAGGCCTTCCACACGGCCCTCTTCGAGACGTGCCTCGGCGCAGATATGACGAGATCGGGCTCTATTGGGACGAGCACTGCCGAGCTAGCTCACGCCGTCGAAGTGGCGATGGGTCGCTACGTGATGACGACCGTCGACGATGCGATTGTCCTCGCGCCGCTGCCACAGGGCTCGATCCCCCGACAGGTCGATCTCGTGATGCTCGACCAGAATATCGAGGCCGGGATGGACTCGGAGATCGGGGCGAATCGGCTGCTGCTCGGCTCGGATTTGGCGATGCACATGCGTGAGCAGGGCTTCGGAGGCGTCATATCGATCATGACGGGCTCGAGCGAAGAAGATATCAAGATCTTGCGGAATTCGAAGGCGGTTGATTTGGTGCATGCGAAAGGCACTCCAGTCGTGAGAGTGGCAAACGAGCTTCGCGCGGCGGTTCTGAAGAAGCGGTTGCGCACGAAGAAGGTGCAGTGAAGAGGCATCTACCCGTTGGGCACTGTATAATAGGTCCCTCCCTGTTCTAGCCCGCTGTGGAGCGCAATGTTGAGTGTGAACACTGTACTCCGTCTTCGCGTGACGTGAGAACCTTCTTTCCATTTCCGAGTTTGGATAAGAGACATAAAGAGTTGGCGGCGGCGCTGCAAGTTCGGTCCCTCCTGCTGCAGGTCAACTACCACGCTGCAGCATGCGCGACACGCCGACGCCGGACGTGCTACCCTTCTTGCAGCGCGACATTGTACAGCTCTTCGAGCGCAAAGCAGTGCTACGTCCACAAACGGCAGCGCCCGCCGAAACGTCTCACTGCCCGGCCAGTCTCAGCGTGCGCCCAGGGACTGGGAGGCCTCGCTCGGCTGCCCCACGCGGTGACCCAGAACAACAACAAGCTGCGCGCACGCTGTACGGAGGCTTCGCCTTTCCTCCTGGGTCAAAGCCGAGTGACAAGGCTAAATCGCCCCGCCATCGTCAGCCTTTGACTGTCGTAGAGGCGGCAGTGGGCTATCCCGAGCTCCCGCTGGTATCTGGCCTCAACATCTCGTCCCGGCCATCGCACGAGCTCGGCCACGAAGTCACACCGACACCTTCGGCCACACCGACACGTTCAGCGGTGATGCCGCGGCCCGCGCAAACCTTCGCGCCTGCCGACGTTGACGGCGACTTGCTGCCGCCGGAGATACGAATACCGGGTGACGAGGACGTTGATGTGGCCGTCGGTGGCGGTACCGGCAGGCCACGGAGCGCGTCTCCGACCGCGCTCACGTCGACCCGCACGCTGCGCGGCGTGCGAGACTTCGCCTCCGTCGAGGCGATCAACGAGGCCGTCGATGAGCGTACAAAGGTGCTTACGAAGCTGTTTCAGGAGCGGCTCGCACAGCAGCTGGCGATGCTGCAAGGGATGCGTGAGGCTGAGAGCCGCGCGCACGAAAAGGAGGTGAGGCTGCTCAAGCAGACATTCGAAGCGCGGCTGCATGAGGCCATCGAAAGGGTGCGCGTGAGCACTGCCTGCCATGCGACGTGATTGCCTCTGATGACCTCTGAAGACCTCTGATGACCACTGATGGCCTCCCTCATCAGGTTCGCGCGGTGAATGCCTGCAATAGCGACTCCGTCGAGATCCTGAATAAGAACAAGAAACTGCAAAAGGAAGTGGCGGCGCTCAAGCAGGCGCTGCTCATCGCGCAGAACGCGGCGCGTGATGCTGAGGCGCGTGAGCGGCAGCGGATGGATGATGGCGCTGCGACTGTGGAGCAGTTGATGAAGCAGCTTCAGGCCAAGGATGCCTTGCTCGCGGCGGGAGGGGCGGGAGGCGGGGGAGGGTATGGAGGCGGGTTCGAGCGCGACCACGAGAAAGATGCCCGTGAGGACGCGCTCGAGAGGGAGAGGCAGAAGGCGCAGAAAAAGATGGACGAGGAGAAGAGGCGGCTCGAGGCGGCAGCGGCGGAGGAGGTGAAGAAGGCAGGGGGGCGACTCAAGGAGCTGCAGAATGAAATTGGCAGCCTCAGGGACCAGCTTGAGGCTGCGACGCGAGCGGCGAAGCAGGCGGCGAAGGACACTGCGCGCGAAAAGGAGGCGCATGCACAGACGGCCGAGAAGCTCGCGGTGCTCGATAAGGCGCGAAAGGATGAGGCGGACAAGATGGAAAAGCTGCAAGTGCTCGAGGTGAAGGTCGGCGGCGCTGTGAAACAGATTAACGGCGCGCTCGGAAAGATCCGCGGCTTCTTGGAGGAGACCGAGGAGCACATCAAGACAGACCTGTGCTGCCTGAGCTGCCTCAACCCGCTGCTTGAGCCGCAGGTCCTTGTGCCGTGCGGCCACTCCGTTTGCCGCGCGTGCTATCGGGGTATCGAGGCGAAGACGACCTCACAGGACCCATACAAGTACTGTCCGGTGTGCAAGGCCAATGAGACTGGGCGGCAAGGGCAGCCCGTCGAGGGCTTCCAGAATTCAATGCTCGACCTGTGCCTGCAGCGGCTGCGCACCAAGGTGCAAAGAGTGGAGACCTTCCTCAACCTCGCGGGAAGCATCTCCCAAAGCGTGCAACTATGTTAAAATACAACGACCATCACTGGGTTCCAGCATTCTGTACAAACTACAATTTACGGTGTTGAACCGTTTCAACTTAAAGGACCTTTATAATTAGTTCGCTTAATACCGTTACGTCCTCGAATCTTGTACGCACGATGCTTGTACGCCGATCTTGCGAAATCGCGCCCATAACGATTCTCGATTGGGATTGGCCCCGAAGCGCGAGGCCCGCGAACCGAACGGACCCGCCAAACGGGGTCTCGGTCCGGTCGTGTTGTCGGTCGACCCGGCTGAGAGAACGGCACGCGTACGCCAAGGCGTACGCACCTGCCCACTACGACTACCATGCACGAAACACCTGCCACGCACCGATCTTGCTCATCGGACCGTCAGCTCGGCCATACACACACGCTGGGCAGCGCGCCAGCTCTCGTCATGAGTGGAAAGAGGCTCTACGCTGCTGACCGTCGCCAAACGATCCGTCAGCACGTGCCTCATGCGGCGGCGGCGCCGGCGCGAAACGGCTGAGTGTCTCGTCATGCTGGAAGGCGGTCGCGAAACGCTGGTGTTTAATCTCCTTGAGGCGGTTGGTCACGTATTTCGTGGTCGAGTCCACATGCTTCTTGCAATCGATGCAGACGACGACGCGTGCGAAGTTGAGCTTACCACAGCCTGAGCACAACCAGTCCATCTGCCGATTCATGGAGCGCGCGTGGTTGGAGTCGACCTGCGCCATCTCGGCATGTGGTGCACCCGTCGAAGCGCTCGGTCGCGGAGTCACCGACTTGAGTCGCTTCTCGAAGAGCTCCATCTGCTCCAGAGCAGAGAGGCTGCTGCCTCCACCGCCGCTGCTGCCACCGTCGGCCTCTGCATCGGTCCGCTCGCGTTTCATGCCCGCTCGAGCTTCGGTGGCCGTGGCCACGGTGGATGGAGGCAAATGACCAGAGGCGATGGCAGCGGTGAGAGCAGTAGAGTGCATCGTGCTGCAGTCGAGGTGGCGGCTGAGGTACCGCTCGCTCTTGAACTGTCGCTGGCAGAGGAGGCAACACCAGTGTTCGCCGCGCCGCACGGTCATTGGATGGCCTGCGGCAAGGTGTGCTGCGATTGTCTGATGCGTGAAGAACGATGTCGACGTGAGCCTCGAGGCAGCCATGCGATGCGAACCTTCGTGCCGAACCTCAGCTTCATGGTGCTCGATTGCGCAAGGAGATTTACCAAAAAGTGGTGTGAATGAGGGCACCTCTCGGGGCTTTGGCACGTTATACATGTAATGTTGATGTTAGGCTGATTTACCAAAAATAGCCTTATGAGTGCGAACGGACTACCTGTGAAGTACAATGTAACCTTAGACGACGAAATTCACAGCCAATGGTTGTAATTCGACACCCAAGACACCGGACCGGCGTGCGTACGGATGCGGTCACCACTAGCTCGGGGACCGCTGGACCCCCTTATCACAGCATTCTCGATCATTCACAGCACAAGACGCCGAGGCCGAGCCATGCAGCGAAGGCGCGGAAGCGCTCATGGGAGCGCTGCTGCGCCCGACTCCACGACGGGTGGCCGACAAACAAAGTGGGGCTCTCCGGGCTCACAGAAGTTTGCCCTCTCCTTGCAGAGCGCGCAGCTACAAGGGCACGTCGCATGGGGCATGCCAGAGCAGCCCAGAACTCGTCCTCCGCAGAGCCGTAGCCGTCTGCGGAGTACAGCCTCAGAGCACGCCCTGTCTGTGCACGAGCTCGAGGCTGTGAGGCACTCCGAGACCACGAGGCAGCCACTCGAGGCCCAGCGTGCTGTAGGCGCCCGCCATCCAATGATGCGCGCCATGCGAGCCGAGCTCGAGCGTCTCGAAGAGGAGCTTGGCGTCCTCTCATGCTTGCGACCAACACTGCATGAGCGTTGGCTATCTTCTTTGGTGCGGAGAGCGCTCCATGCGTGGCAAAGCCGCATGCACCCAGGCTGGCTCGCGGGAGACGGTTCCCGCCGCATCGTCCGGAGCAGCTTGTTGCGTGGCGTGGCGTCGTGGCGATCGATCAAGGGTGAGATGGCAACGCAGAAGCACCGCCTGGTGCGCGCTGCGAGGCACCTTTGGCAGCGCAGGGCGTCGCGAGCGTGGCAGGGCTGGGTGAGCACGGTGGCCGAGCAGGGTACGCTGGTGCAGTTGCTGCACCGGGGCACGAGTGGCTGGACACTTCGGCAGATGCTGCGTGGATGGTCGGCGTGGATGCAGGCGATGCTGATGAAGGCGCGCTTACGCGCCTGGTCGTGCCGCGCGCGAAGCCACGCTTTGCGCCAGCTGTTCGCACATGCGTGGCGTGCGTGGGCATATGAAGCAAGAGCGCTCGCTGTACAGGCGAACCGGCTACGGAACGGTGCGAGCGCGTTCGTGCACTGGCGGCTGGCGTATGGGTTCCGAGACTGGAGCCTCGCGCTGCAGTTGGTGCGATCCGAGCGGATCGGCGCTGCCGTCAAGTGCGTTCTGTGCCAGCGCGTGGCTCGCGCGTGGTCAGCGTGGGTGGCCGCAGCTCATGTGCGCACGCAGAGGCGGGCGAACACGCACCGGTCGGTGATGCACCTTGTCGGCATGCTTGAGCGAGAGCTGTCGCAGTCGTGGCGGTCGTGGGTGGGTGTGGCGGCTGCGAGCATCACAGCACGGGCAGAGCAGGTGCGATTGGTGCAGCTGGGTGTCGGGCACTCGGCGCATCGACTGCTCGCAACGAGTCTGTCGAGCTGGCACTCTGCACTTGCGTTGCGCGAGCAAGACGAGTCATGCTGGAGTGCTTCGATGGCTCAACTGCGCAGGTACGCGGATGGCCTCTGATAGCTTCTCCTGATTCTGAATAGCTTGCAATAGCCTCCAAATGACTCTGATTTCCTCTCGGGCCTCCAACGCCATCGACTGCTCGATTGCGCAGAGGGTTGCTAAGTCGAGGTTGGTCGAGCTGGGTCGTGAGCACACGGCGCGCATCGGCACTGCTTCGGCGCGGCGTGACGACGATGAGGAGCCGCTGCCTTTCGAATGCGTTTGCTCGTCTGCTGAAGCTGAACTCGCAGAGGCTCCTGCTGGCAACGGCGGTGCAAGCGCTCATGCGTCGGGCGGCCTCCCACAGACTAGCCAGATGGCTGGTGACGTGGCGTCGTGGTTTGCATCGCGCGGCTTCAGAGCGAGCTGCGGATGCTTGCTGCATGCAGCATGGCATGCGGCGCGGATGGCTTGCATGGATGAAGGCGCTTTTGGCGAGCACTTGGTCGCGGCACGACATGTTCAGGGCAGCGAGCCTGCTCGCGCTGCGCCAAGGCTGGCGCGGCCTGCGATGCTGGCGACAGTGTTGCCTCGATCGATCGCGAGCGCTGAGCTCAATGCAGCGAAGCGGGTGCCACATCGTCCGGAGCAGCTTGTTGCGTGGCGTGGCGTCGTGGCGATCGATCAAGGGTGAGATGGCAACGCAGAAGCACCGCCTGGTGCGCGCTGCGAGGCACCTTTGGCAGCGCAGGGCGTCGCGAGCGTGGCAGGGCTGGGTGAGCACGGTGGCCGAGCAGGGTACGCTGGTGCAGTTGCTGCATCGAGGCACGAGTGGCTGGACACAACTGCAGATGGATGATGGCTGGAGTCGATGGATGGGCTTCGGGAAACATCGGTCCTACATAGGATCGGTCGTTCGAAGGGGTCTCAGTATGTTCAACGCTCGATGCTTAGCCAGAGGCCTTTCCATATGGTGCGAGTCAACTGACCTTCTGAGATGGTCGGACGAGCTTCGCCAGTTTGCACTGGTGCACATGATAGGCGCTGAGCTCTCGCGCAGCTGGAGAAGATGGCTCCTAAGCATCGTGACCCAGGCAAGGCTGCTGCGTCCACAGCCGTACCTCGCGGCCAAGAAATTGCCGATCGCGTGGACTGCATGGCATGTGCATCTTCGCTCGCGTCAGAACCTTTCCATGGCTACGCAGCACCTTTTCAGACGACAGCTGAGAGCTTGCTATACCGATTGGATGGTCGCAACGCAGGGAAGCATCCGCATACTTCAGCGCCTGAGCATGGCGGCCTTTACGAATGCAGCGCTCGCGCGAGCATGGCGGCGATGGGTCGAGATGGTAGTTCAGTATCGGGTTGTTGCCACGTGGATGAGTCGACACGTGGCCTCATCATGGAGGCGATGGGTCGAGATGGCGAGTGAGCGGTCGCGACAGCTGCAGCTACTGCGCAAGGGCGTTGTTCGGCTGCTGTCGCTCGAGTTTGCTCGCTGCATGACGACGTGGCGTGAGGCTGCTACCATCGAACACGCTTGTGGCGCTGCGTTGTCCAAGGCTGCGATCGTGGTGCGTCGCCTGGTGCACTTGTCACTGAGTCGTGGCTGGTCGAGCTGGGTGTCTGGCTGGTGCGAGGAGGTGCGCAGTTGTGAGTTGGTGCGGCAGGTCCACCAGTCATTGATGCGTCAGTCTCTCGCGCGAGCGTGGCGGAGGTGGTCTGATCTCGCACTCAGCCGTGAAGATCAGCTACGAGCGCTGAGGCGAGGTGGTATCGCTTTTGCCGCTCTCTCACAGGGACATGGCGTGACGGATCTCGTAGAGCTTCGCCATATTGCAAGTCTGACGAGCAACTCTGTGGCAAGGGCGCTGCACTGTTGGGCTGAAGGTGCAAAGGCCTTCACTGTTAAGGTCCAGCAGCTTCAGCACTCGGCAATGGCAAGTGATCGTCGCAATCTAGCACAGGCATGTTCAGCGTGGGCGGTGTTTGTGTCTGCACGCAAGAGGCTGGTCGGGTTAGTACGCATCCGCCATAGGGCACGTAATGCTCATTACCTTGCCGAGGCCATGGGCAGGTGGTCTGTGGGAAGTCTCCTCGTGAAGAAGACGGACCAGATGCGGCGCCATGCATGGCTGCACTTGCAGGGCGCGCAGCTATCCCGCGGTTGGCAGTTGTGGCTTGCGAGCTCCGTAACCCAAGCAAAGCTCCTGTCTTTTCAATGCTACGTCGCGGCCAAGCTCAGGCTTTGCTACCTGGCGACGTGGCGCGAGGCTGCTACTAGCGCACACGCTCGGCACGACGCTTTGTCCAAAGCTGCGATCGTGGTGCAACGGCTGATGCACCGAGCGCTCCGCCGCGGCTGGTCGAGCTGGACGGAGCGTGGGTACGCACTTAGGATGCTCGTCAATCTGGTACACGACGGCATTGAGGCACGCCATGCTCATTACCTTGCCGAGGCCATGAGCAGGTGGTCTGTGGGAAGTCTCCTCGTGAAGAAGACGGACAAGATGCGGCGCCGTGCATGGCTGCACTTGCAGGGCGCACAGCTATCCCGCGGTTGGCAGTTGTGGCTTGCGAGCTCCGTAGCCCAAGCAAAGCTCTTGTCTTTTCAATGCTGCGTCGCGGCCAAGCTCAGGCTTCATGCGTTTTGTACCTGGCGGCATGGGTACTACGCCCATCGTCGCAAAAGGGAGCTCCATCGGCGAGCGAGCAGGATGATCCTTTCGATCACTCAAGCTTGGCGAGCATGGGCCAAATGTGCTCACAGGCGCACAGAGAGGCTGGCGGTGCAGTGTCGGGTGGTTGCCACGTGGATGAGTCGACACGTGGCCTCATCATGGAGGCGATGGGTCGAGATGGCGAGTGAGCGGTCGCGACAGCTGCAGCTACTGCGCAAGGGCGTTGTTCGGCTGCTGTCGCTCGAGTTTGCTCGCTGCATGACGACGTGGCGTGAGGCTGCTACCATCGAACACGCTTGTGGCGCTGCGTTGTCCAAGGCTGCGATCGTGGTGCGTCGCCTGGTGCACTTGTCACTGAGTCGTGGCTGGTCGAGCTGGGTGTCTGGCTGGTGCGAGGAGGTGCGCAGTTGTGAGTTGGTGCGGCAGGTCCACCAGTCATTGATGCGTCAGTCTCTCGCGCGAGCGTGGCGGAGGTGGTCTGATCTCGCACTCAGCCGTGAAGATCAGCTACGAGCCCTGAGGCGAGGCGCTAGCACATTGATGGCACGGCGTCGGTGGCGAGCGTGGGTCAATATGGCGTGCGATCGATCGCGGCAGCAGCAGCTGCTGCACAAGGGCATTGCTTTTCTGCTGTCGCACGGCCTGGCCGCCTGGTTCGAGGCCACTGCCGTCGCACACTCTCACGGTGAAGCTTTGGCCGCAGCTGCGAATCATTTTTCTCGCCGGTGTCGTACGATACGCCGTTTGCTGTGTCGTGGCTGGGAGAGCTGGCTGGATAGCTGGCGGGACACGGTGCGAACTCATGAGCTGCGGCGGAAGGTGCTTGAGTACGCATCACTCAAGGCGCTCGGGGCATTCCACTCTGAGGAGGTCTCCTTTCCTTTTAGGTTTCAGCGGCGCCCTGCGACAACGACGCGGACTCTCCAAAACAGGGCAGTGGAGACTTAGATCACGAAGCTGGAGAAGCCTTGGATTATTAGCTGAAGGGTTAGGTCCTAGGTACTGTCAACTGTGTCTGATATCGCGGAGCGACGCACACAGCCGGTAACGAAATGTACTGACCCCACATGGTCCCTATATAACAAAGGGATATCCGGGGGGGTTCGTCCGTGCGGACCTGTGCGCACAACCTTACAGTGTCGAACAACCGAACCTGCCGTGCTGCCGCACACCGCACGGCACTCCTCACACTCGAGTCTCGAGGACTCCGCCCACCTCATCTCAACCGGCCCTTTGCAGTCTCGCCAGGGACTCCACATTCAAAATGCGCATTACCCTCTCCCCGTGTTCTCGCCGGAACCGGCGTTCAGGTGTCGAAAACATGCACCTCGCCCACTTGTGAGCCGAGGGCCGCCCAATTTACCACCCCTCATTCTGCTGCCTCTCTTTCCCACCTCCAATCTTCATGCAGCACGCCTCCGCGACCTGACATGCGCGCATCTAGTCGACGTCCTCGACGGGGTAGTTCGAGAGCAAGCTGGCTGCCTCTTGGCTTGTTTGATGGTAGCTGAGCTCATCTGCGGCGGCCTGCTGCGCGCTCTCGAGCTCCCGTTCGAGCCGGAGCGTGAAGGATGCCGAGCGGTTAAAGGGAGGTGTGGGGGGGCCTTCGACAAATGATGGGCCGGCACCCTCCCGCTGCTGTTGTTGCTCGTCGTACACGCGCCATGCCTGTGGCAGAGTGTGCATACGCAACTTGCCGTTGGGTGTGCGATACGACGGGTGGGTGTAGCCCAGAAACTTGCCAAAGTCCGTCTTCTTTGTCCAGCGAGGCGGTGGCTTTTTTGTACGGTCCAGCGCAACCTCAAGGGTTGGGCTTGTTGTGGCAAAGAGAGTCGTCTCCGCTGACGACGTTGTTGCTGCTGCTGCTGCTACCGATGATCCTTGGCGCCCTTGCAACCCGCCCGCAGCTATCGGCAACGGCTCCGCCGTAGGCTCGTGCTCCACACGCGGCATGGATTCCCCATCCACACGCGGCATGGATTCCCCATCCACGCTGGCACAGCCGTCGGAGAAGGTACTGCCATCGGAGAAGGCAGGGCCATCTTCATCGTCGAAGGCCATGGGGACGGCGCTCTGGTCAACGACTGAACCCACATGTCGGCACCGCGATCTCTGAGGCTGCAGGGGCGTTGGCGCACGCTCACCCATGGTTGTGGCGCCAGCGGGTACGGCGCCCACGCCGCTTGGCCCGCCGCCCGCCACGGCGCCCACGCCGCTTGGCCCGCCACCCGCCACGGCGCCCACGCCGCTTGGCCCGCCGCCCGCGCTGCTCGTAAGGACGCCCGCGCTCGCGACGGGCCCATGCTGTCCGCGCCTGGTCGCCGAGGACGGACCACTCGGATCATGGGCTAGCGAGGCACGGCAGACAGGACATGAGCGCGACTGCTCGAGCCACGAACGCAGGCACTTGTTGTGGAAGTAGTGGCCACATGGGCGGAGTTCCTTGGCCGCATCAGTCATGGGCTCGCAGCAGATGGCGCAGCAGTCATCGATAATTGCGAGCTCCTCAGGCGATGGATCTCGAAACAGGGGATTCTGCCGGCCGGGCAGCTTGTCCACGCCCTCCGCGTTGAGGTAAAACCTGGGCCCATTGGTACGGAGAACCACTTCCGGCCGGTTGCCATTCGGCCTGCACATCACCTTGAGCGCCGCGCGGATGCGCGGCAGGCTCAGTTCTTCTGCATCGCGTGGCGAGTCTTGCTCAAAGTACTGATCCCAATCACCTTTGCTGAGCTCCTCGTTGATCTCCTTAACAGATTTGCCCTCCTCCTCCTCGTAGGCGACGGCCACGATCAGCAGCTCGAGGATTGCGCGCATCAGCCCGCGCCCCTGCGTCCCCATCATCTCGTCCTCCGCGGTGGCGCCTATCAGCTCGCCCGGGTGCGAGGGTGCAAACTTAAGCGTCTGCTGCAGGTCCTCGAGATGGAGCTTCTTCTGGCCGACAGTCTTGCCGTGGAACACGTTGTACTTGCCTGCAAACTGCTGCTCCAGCGCCGCCTTCAGCGTCATGCCGCTGCTCATCCGCTCTCCCACCGTCTTCAGGAACTCGGGGTACGCGCGGATAGCGTCGAAATCCTGCGTCTGCGTGAGGAGCTTGACGTCCATGAAGCCGTTGGCGCGCAGCACGCTAGCCTGCTCCCCCATCGCCCGGCCCGCTGCCTGCACCAGCCGGCACAGCGACGTGCCGTCCTTGTACAGGAGGATGAAGTGGGAGGGCACGCGCCGACTTGAGCGGTACGAGATCCCGCGCACGAGCTGCGAGTAGCCAAAGACGAAGACGGGGCGCTCGGGGTAGTAGCGGTCTATGTCCTGGAGTACGTTAGTAAAGATTTTCGCCTTGCCGCGGAAGATATTCGGCTGCTGGCCGAGGGGGCGACCGTCCTGCGGTCGATCAGGGAGCGGCGTTGCCGTCGCCCATGCAATCTCCGCACCGCTGACGATGACAGCGATGGCGTGCGGGTGCAACCGCATCAGCTCACCGGCCTTGTCGTAGATTCCGACTGTCCGGCCGCCGGCACGGACGGCCGCAGTCGTGGCATCGAGCAGGAGCGCGCCGCAGCGCCCAGCAGGCGGCCGGTGCTCGGCCGCCGCCTTCCACAGCGCACGGACCTTTGCGTCCGCGTACTTGTTGTTGTTGTTGAGGTCCGACTCGCTCGTGATAAACTCGGGGTTGCCGACGGCGTCGGAAGGCGGCACGAGCATCCGCGCGTCGACATACTCCCGCGAGGCCTCCACGTAAAAGACGTCGCCGTTGAGCTCCTTATCCGCTTGCCCGATCTTCATTAGCGTCATGTAGATCGCGAGGAGCGTCGCGGTGACCTCGAACTGCACCAGAGGGCCGAGCTGCCGCAGTTCGTGCAGCTTCTCCTCCATCTTGATCTGCCGCTCCTCCTGCCCGTTGGCAAGGCCGCCGTCGGTCCGGTAAAAGTCGTCAGCCTCGTCAATCGTAAGCATGAACTGGATGGGCTGCGTCTTGTTCCGTATGCAGATTCCGCGCGCCTGGTCGATGAGGTTCCTCGCCTTTTCTGTGTGTGCGAGCATGGATCAAGTAGTGCAGTAGATCATCATCAGCAGCAGCAAAAGGGGCAAGGGAAAGGGGACTGGGGACTGGGGGCGTCGCAACGGATCACGTACCGATAGCGGCGGCGGTGTTATTGACGACGATGCACGCGCCCTGGCTGAGCTGCCTGCACGCCCACATCCGTGACGCCTCGGTCCTGCTAATGTCGTTGATGGCAATCACGCCCTCTGCGAGCGCGGTGTTGCGCAAATCTGCGGCCGAAGAGGAGCTCTTCCTGAGAACGATCTTCATCGTCTCACGCCCTTCCTCGACCTCCTTTTCGCGGTAGTAGCGAAAGTGCGTGTCGTTGGCGCCCGTTGGGATGGTCGATGGGACCGTCGGAACCTCGAGCTTGCCTAAGAGCTCGAGAAACTTGCCGAACAGATCGTCGCGGCCGCTTGTGTTCGTCGTGAGCACAATCGTCGCCACGCCTATCATTCGGCACATGACGAAGGCGCACAGCTTGAGGGGCGTCTTTCGCGCCTGGGTCTTGCCACCGCCGTACATCTTGATCGTGTCGCCGTAGTCGAGAGTTCCGTAGAGGCACTCTTTGCTCGCATCCTTGTTCTGCGTCACGTTCTCGTGTACGCGGAGTAGAAACGGCGCGAGGTCGAAGCGTAGCTTCGCACGCAGACTCGAATTACTCATGATGACTCTGTACGCGCGCTGCACCAGCTCGGGCGCATCGTCCGCGGGTGGCGTCTGCTCCCGCTCCACATCTGGCATCTCATCCTCCTCCTCATCGTGATCCTCGTCGTCCGCCATCTCCACATCTGACTCTGCAGTTTCGGTACAACCTTCATCCTGCCCCGAAGCGGGATCCACTACCTTGATGCCCACGCGACTGAGTGCAGAGACAATCTGCGCGCGCTCCTTCTTGGTAAGCGGATTGCTGGTTGTAGTGAGTGCGTTCTGCGTCTGCAGGAGCTCCGATTTCAGTTGATCCAACTTCGTGTAATTTGGCAGGCTGGAATTTTTGTGAACAAATCCCATGGGCAGGGCTTTTGAGGCCGTGGCAAGTCTATCCACTTCCATGCTCACCGTGAGGAGGAGCCGCTTGACCTTTGATTTCGACGGTTTCGTAGTCTCTAAAATGCCAATCAGGTTGATCATGTCCTCAGCCGAGGACACCTTCTGCATGAGGGATTTGTTCTCACGGCGCAGCTCGCGCTCATCATCACCATGTGCAGCAGGAGTGCCTTGTTCGACGGCATGATAGGCCGCCATCTCTTGGTCCGCCTCGGTAGCCATGTTTTCTGCCGCGATATCCGCGGCGATCTCGCCGTAATCGATGCTGGCGTCGTGTGCGCCAGGTGCGGTAGGCGGCGGCATGAATGATTGGCACGCTCGCGTGGGACGCCAAATGCCGCCGGAAGTAGCGGCCTGCTCTGCCGCTAGCTCCGCTAGTGCCGCCGCTAGCTGAGCCTGCAGATCAGCAACTCGGGCCGCTTTCGAGGTCGAGGGAGCGGGCGCCATCTCTTGGTCCGCCTCGGCAGCGATGTGAGCTGCCATGCTATCTGCCGCGATATCAGCAGCGATCTCGCCGTAATCGATGCCGGCGTCTTGTGCGCCAGGGGAGGTGGGCAGCGGCATGATGGGACGGACGACGCTCGCGTGATGGGACGCTCGACTTCTTCCGCTTTTCGGAGAACGTTTCGTGGCAGTTTGGGCTTCCTTTCGAATTCGTAAAGTTACTGTGATTAGAATTCCTACAGGGTGAGAGTGTGAATAAAAGTCGACGCGGTGTTAACGTTCACACACCGTCGCGAGTTCAGAGTTTGCCATGGAGGGCGAGAGTGTGTGGGCACGATACAATGGTGGTGGCCGAAGAATTGACTGAGGGAAGCCCGCACGCCCCCGGGACGGCTTCCTTGGAGGAGATCGCTCTGCGTCGGGAAGCATTGATGCAGGAGCGGCACTGGCATCGCTCTTCGCCGACGACAAGGCTCCCACTGGCACCATATTGTCTCATCGACGACGGCAGCTCGGGCAACGACGGTATGCCCTACCTACAGCAACTACTCGCACGTGTTGCAAAAGCAGAGGAACGCGATCAAGTAATCAAGCTCGCGACCCTGGTGAAGGTGCACCTCAACAACCTCCAGTCTATCGCACGAGCGTGGCGGGCATTGTGGCAGAACGCAGGTGATCTGCAAATGCTGAGGCGAGGCGCTGCCGCACGGATGTCACGGGGTCTGGTGATGAGGTGGCGAGCGTGGGTCGAGATGGCGTCCGAACGATCGCGGCAGCAACAGCTGCAGCGCAAGGGCGATACCCATCTTCATCTTCGCGATGGGGCTCTCTGCTTGACGAGGTGGTCTGTGGGAAGTCTCCTCGTGAAGAAGACGGACAAGATGCGGCGCCATGCATGGCTGCACTTGCAGGGCGCACAGCTATCCCGCGGTTGGCGGTTGTGGCTTGCGAGCTCCGTAGCCCAAGCAAAGCTCCTGTCTTTTCAATGCTACGTCGCGGCCAAGCTCAGGCTTCGCTACCTGGCGACGTGGCGCGAGGCTGCTACAAGCGCACACGCTCGGCACGACGCTTTGTCCAAAGCTGCGATCGTGGTGCAACGGCTGATGCACCGAGCGCTCAGCCGCGGCTGGTCGAGCTGGACGGAGCGGTATCGCGCCCGCTGCCACGCTTTAGAGATGGGCCAACGGTCGGTGACGTCGATGCAGAAGCTCTCTGTCGCGCAGGCGTGGCGCTTGTGGGGCGTCTGGGCGCGAAGTGGTGCGGACCAGGGACGCCTCCTCCATCGTTGCGTGAGCATCCTGCTCTACTACTACCTCGCGCTCGGCGTTCGGACTTGGCGGATGGCCGTTCGGTGCCGAATTAGGAATCGCGACCATTTCGAGCCGACGGCGCGTCGAGGGACAGGGAGCATGGCGCTACATCGTGTGCGAGTGGCCACGAACAGGTGGGTCGCGATGTCGGAGGCTCGCCAGCGCGTCCAGCAGGCGCTGCTCTCGTCAGCAAGGACGTTCCGTGGTCACAGGATGCGCAAGGCATGGAGCAGCTGGCTAAGCTTGCTGCACGATCGGCAGGTAGCGCTGATGCAAGCGGACTCGAGCACGCGCGCCTTCGTGCACCGCGGTCTCGTGTATGGCTGGTCATGCTGGAAGCTCAGCTGGCACCATCTGGCGCGTGAGCATCAGGACCAGCGCCGAGCGCATCGGCACTGGCGCCGCCAGCTCCTGCTGCGCGGCTGGTTGCTCATCGCGGCGCCCCGGCATCTCGATCTGAGCTCGCATCTCGATCTGAGCTCGCATCTCGATCTGAGCTCGATGTCGAGTGGCCATCGGCTGCGCCTCGGATGGACTCGCTGGACCAAGGCCTCCTCCACTGCCGCCTCGAGGCGCCGAGCAAGCTTGCATCTCACCCATCGGGCACGTGCACGCTCGCGACAGCGCTCGATCTCATCGATCTCATCGGCGGTTCGGCTATGGCAGCTCGCAGCTTGGTCGCAGATGAGGAAGGCATTGGGCGAGGAGAGGAGGGCACGCCAGACCACACAGCAGGTGCTCACGCTGACGGAGGGCGTTGATTGCCGTTGATTGCCCGCTGATTGCCGCTCTTTGCCGCTCACTTCCGCAGCTCGTGTCGTGTTGGCAGGTACTTGCGCTGGCCGAGAGCTACCGAGCAACGGCAGAGAGGGCAGTTCGCTTGCTCACTGAGCGGCTACGACGCGTCGAGAGCTCCAACGCCGATCAAGCCGACACGCTCACGGTGGCGATGCATGAGTGCCAGCACTGGCTCTACAGAGCGCGGGAGGGCTGGCTAAGGACCTCGCACGACCTCGAGGGCCTTCATCAGGAGTCATCAGGAGTGGAGGGCCGCCTTGATGAGGGCCTTCATCAGGAGTCATCAGGAGTGGAGGGCCGCCTTGATGAGGGCCTTCATCAGGAGTCACAGGCGGAGCTCCGCCTCATCAGCCAAACGCCGACCGAATCGGAGGGCTCGCTCAGCAATCAGCGGCAATCGGAGGGCTCGCTCAGCAATCAGCGGCCATCGAGTCCGCCGCTGCTCCGCTCGGAGGGCTCGCTCTGCAATCAGCCGACCACCGGGCTGTTGAGTGAATCTCAGGACTCCCCTTTGTCGGAAGGGCGCATGGAAGGGCGGCCGTCGCCACACACGCCGGAGACTCCATCGATATTCATTCGAGGGAGGTCAAAGACCTCCCTCCCAGTGTGATCGTTAATTAACAAGAAAGCCACACATACCCCGTAAATACAGTTTAAAGACGCAACTCACCTCAAAGCTAAAACCAAGTCGTAAATCCCCGGCATACCCGATACCCGATACCCCGCCACACCCACCAGGGAGAGCTTTCACATTTTCGCAACTTATTGAAAACTTATAGTTCACAGGCCTCGCCTGTTTGCCGCCGCTCGCACCGGCCCAGGAACACCAGGCGAGGTCTGCGAGGCGCCGCGCCCCTGATGAGGGATGTACCGGTTCGTCGGCGGTAACCGTGCCAGGGGCCGCGGGTTCGCTCGAGGGGCGGCCTCTTCTGAGTCGGCCGTGGGTCGGTCGGCTCTGCCTCTGGGGTCGTCACCGGGGTCGTGCGTTGGTGGGTCTGGATGGCTGATGTGAGGTTCGTTTGTGTGATCCGTGTGTCCGTGTGTCCCGTGTGTGTCCCGGCTCCCCCCGGTGTCTTTTTACCGGTACCGGTAATTGCGGACAAATTCCTACAGTACGGACGACCGCGACCATACGGCGTCTGCTGCAATGCCGCTTCAAGAAGACGAGCTCAAGGCAGCGATCCGCGCACAGGACCGAGACAAGATCCGGAAGATCCTTGAGGCACGCGCCGGTCCCAAGCTGGTTGCTGTCGACAATGAAGTCCGGAGGCTCAATGAAGTCCGGGAGGCGTGCACCTGCCCAATCTGCCGCGAGCTCCTCTACAAGCCGACAGTAAACTCGTGCGGCCACGCGTTTTGCTTCTGGTGCATCCATCATTCGATGGACGCGCTCGCGGCGAGCTCTTGCCCATTGTGCCGTGCGCCATTCCAGCACTTGCCTGCGCCGTGCTTGCCCATCCACCAGCACGTGCACCGCGCGTTCTCCACGGAGGCGGCGCGCCGCGATGCCGAGATGCTGGAGCGTGAAACGAGCGAATTCGAGGCTTCCAGCCCGACCCTGCCAGTCGAGATCTCCGGGGAGCCAGATTGGCGCTGCGTGGGCTGTGGTGAGCTTCCGAGTCGGCCTCTCGTTTCCGTATGCGGCCATCTCATTTGCACTCAGTGCGAGGCGCACGCGCGCTCGAGCGCGAGCTTGAATAACCGCCACGCGAAGTGCCCGCGCTGCGAGGCGCGGCTCGTTTCCCAGCCCAAGGTCTGCCGGACCATCCTCACCATTTTAGGGTTGGATGCGGACGTGCATGAAGAGGAGATTCGGGAGATTGCGGAGGCACGAGCGCCGATAAGTGCCGCCGGGTCCTCCGCCGATCCTGCTGTTGGCTCTAAAAGCGCTGACTTGTCCTCCGCCGCGCCAGCAGAGGTTCCCTACATCTTCTTCGGCATCGGCTGCGACGGCTGTGGGGAATATCCGATCCTCGGGAGCGCCTTTCGATGCTGTGACTGCCCGGAGGCTATCGGTTATGACCTCTGCGGTGCGTGCCACGGGGCCCCGTTGACGAGCGGCCGCTTTGGACAGGCGCACCGGCCCGAGCATCGAATGGAGGAGCGGCCACAGGAGCGCACCTTTCTGCACAACCTGCAGGCGCACAATCCGAATCTAACCGTGCACCAGATCCTGCAGCTCGCTCAGTATGCTTTTGCCGCGGATCCCGACGACGGGGAGGACTAGGACGATGTCACCGATGCCGCCGCTCGCTGAGCCGAACAGTGAATAGAACAAACACGTGTTGGTTCCTTCGGGTTCATGACGGCGCGTCGTCGCGGTCCGTCCAGCAAAGTTGTGAAGTCCCTCTCTCATCAGACTCTCTCCACTCTCCCACGAACCATTCATGCACGCCGATGACGCGCCAGCGCGGCCCGAACTCTGCGCATCACACGCACAAGCAGAAGAAGGCACAGCTTCAGGAGGCGCGAAGGCGTGCACGCGATCGAGAAGCCACCGACGAGGCCGAGGATGCCTACGAGGCGGCCCTTGTCTCGGCTGCGAATCGTGTACCCAAGGTCGTGCAGGCACGACTGTATACCTATCGTGAGCATCGCGGCGGCGTGGTGCTCGTGCGCCTGCGCTTGGCCATCGACCGTCAGCAGTGCGCAGGATTCGTGCCAGGGCTTCCGGCGGGCGCGCTACCTCCACCTCCGCCAGTGTCCTCATCACCGCAGCCGCTCAATGCAGACGAGAGGCGTGCGCGTGACTGGGCGCGCCGTGGCAAGGCGCTGCGCACGGCCCTGAGCGAGACCACGCGCCTCAAGTCGCTCACCGAGGTCGAGCGCCAATGGATGGCGAGCGTGAGTGCGTGCGCTCAGCTCATTGAAGAGGTGAGGGCCGAGTTCACGATAGGGACTGTCGCCCCCGGCGCGGCGGGCGCATCGACGTCGTATGGGCCACACCCATGGTTGTTTGGCCTCGTGCAGCAGGCGTTGCAGACGGGGCCGCTCGCCTTCGGTAAGCCCGCGCAGCTCAAACGCATGGCCAAAGGGCTCGAGGGCAAGCGCGGGAAAACGCTTGAGGTCGGCCTCCATCCGCATGCGCGCGCTGTGCGGGTGCTGCTGCTCGCTGTGGGGACGCTCGCGCGGGCTCTTGAAGCCCAGCAGCTCGCTGCGGCCGCCGGAGCGACGGGCGGCGGCGGCGGCGGCGCTGGTACCGTTGAGGATGTCGCTTCGAATGATGATGACGATGCTGCACGAGCCCCGGTGGTAGAGGGGGGGGAGGAGAAGGAGGAAGATGAAGAGGAAGCGGCGGAGGCGGAGGCGGAGGCGGAGGTGGAGGCGGGGGCGGAGGTGGAGGCGGAGGTGGAGGCGGAGGATGGGGCGAGCGGTGCTGCGGTCAGCGTGGCACGGGCGGTGGAGGACAACACCCCTTCTGTCACGCTGAGCTCGCGGCAGCGCGAGATCGTGGCAGCTTGGATTGCCGAGTTTGGGCAGGCCTTCGGTGTCGGGGTGGACGGTGAGCCCGTGCCCAGTGCACCTGGCCGCAGCGAGCGCAGCCGCCGCGGTGCTTGCGCCGTGTTGGGCGAGACCGAGGCTGGTGGCATCCGCTTTGGTGCGGTTCCGTTACTCGGTCGAGAAGTTTGAAGAGAGAAGAGTGGCTGGGCAGCGATGGACCGGCGAGTCACTATTACAGGCTGTGGGCATTATTAGCATTAGGGACCCTAGACGCTAGAGGGGACGCGCCACGCGCGCGCGTGCCACGTGCCGGTCCCGTCCCAGCACCCCCGCCGCGCCCAGCCCCGCAGGCGTAGGCCGTAGCCCAGGAGCAGGACGGTCGTGCAGGTTTTTTGCACCTGTCACGCGCGTGCGCGGTGGCCCGCCGCGGCCCGGATGGCCTCTTGGCACTTGGGCAGTTTTGCGCGCGCAGTTTGCCGTGCGCGATCCGCCGTCGTCCCCGAATCCCCGCTGCCTCCCCGCGCCCCTCCCCGACCGCCCGCGCCCCGTCGTCATGTCCAGTCTATCCAGACCCCGTCTCGCTCTCCGACTCCGATCTCCGTGTCCACATCCGTTGAGACATGTGACAACAGAGCGCGGTCGAGTGGGAACGGTTGTTCATAAACGGGTTCGCAACTATCGCACGCCGCGCCGCGCCGTCCAAAAAAGGAAGGAGATCCGGAGCGCGAGCCCCGCTTCCGAATGATCCGTTCTGAAAAGGGCTGGGAATGCAGTGTACTTACTTACTTACTTACCAGGTGTCAATGCGGCGTTTTCGGAGCCTCCTCGCGTCGCAGGTGCACGAAGACAAACCAGAGTAGGCCCATGGTGAGCGCCATGCCGCCATACAGGATCAGCTTGTCGCCGAATAGCCGCCGTTCGATCATGCGGAGAGTGTTGTTCGAGAGGCCGAGGGTGGATCCTATGCTCAGCACCTTTTTCTGGATGCCCTTGAGTGATGAGCCCTGCCGATTGGTCTCACTCAGCACCGAGGCGGCGTACCCAAGTAGGTCATCGATCTGCGAGTGCGACTCATTGAGCTTGCGGCTCTCCTGGGCAATCGCGTCGATGTTGATCGCGCAGTCGGCGCCATTTGTGCGCCGATGGAGCAAAGCCTGCCGTTCCTCCTCGTGGCGCTGCTTGGCGGCGACCTGGCCGGCGAATTTGCCGAGTGCGGCGCGCTGGCTCGCCGATTCGTCCTGCAGCTGGGACACGCGCTTCCGCCAGAGCGAGCGCTGCGCCACCGGGATCGTCGAGAGAAGCGCCTCGAGCGCCTGCACCTCGCGCGCCAGAGCGTTCAGGTGCTGTGAGATCTGCGACTGCAAATCGAGCGACGTGTCACGGCCACTCTCGAGCTGCTCGAGGAGCTGGTTGACGGAGAGCACGATTTTGCGCGCGCTCGCGTGCCGCTGCTCGTGCTCGCGAGCGCTCATGTGCACGTTCGCGCGTCCCTGTCACCAACCTCGCCTTCACTTCAGAGAAATCGTGTTGGAAATCACACTACCGGATACTGTACGGGTACACTTCACACCTGGCGGTCCCGGTTGAGAAACACCGTGGCGAGTACCCGGTACCGCACTGGGGCGGTTTCGAAGGGCGACAGGCCCACATGGCCAGCTTGAAGCTCTTGGTCTGACTATAAGCTTGGCCTTTTCGAGGCTGCGAATCGCCATTACATGTACAATGTTATGAGCCTCGGAGCAACGACAGTGCGAGGCGAATGTGTGCAACCTGTTCGCATGCAAAACGTCGAACATGCAAAACGTCGATCGAAAATAATTCACTTCAGCAAATTTCGATGTTGTTCTTTGGCCTCTTTGGATCAAGCCCGGCGGCGGCGGATACACCAGTATCGGCGGCCGAGGGCCACGCGTTTAGCCGATTGAGTGACGAAAGGCACCTGAAGCACCTACATTCTCCAGATGTCACCACCCGGATGACTGCCATGATGACGCATGTGTCATCGACGCCATCGGCAGTCGGAGCGTGTTCAAGATCGCCAGAATCCGCACCGCGTACGAGTGGCACTGGCACTAGATCAGGCAGCCCAGCGGCGGCCGCTACCATCAAGCATCAGACATGCATGTCATCCATGGTCGCCACGGGCACCGCTTCCACAAGAGTGCATATGCCGGAGCTCTCTGCGCGAGGCACCGCGAAGCCACCGCGCATGATCTCTCTGCCGTCAGCCGGGTCGCCGAGCTCGATCGCAAAGCAGGTGCAGCTACAGGAGGATACGCCTTCGAACCAGCACCTTAACCAGCACAATAAGTCTCTTTCTCTGCCCGACGCCGAGCGGCGGGCGACGACGCGAAGGCTGGTGCAAAGCCTGGAGAGCCGTTCGGCGGTGGGCATCTCATCGCCCCCCACACTCGAGATACGGCACACGCGCGAATCTGCGGCCGCGTCGATGTTCGCCGAGATGCGTGGCGCGTCGAAGAGTCCCTCTCCCTGCAGGTGCGGCGGCCTCGCCTCTGCATGCGTAACTGCAAGCGGCCCCATGCTTCCGACGAGCCTGCTCGAGAGCAGCCCTGGCGATGCGAAGGAGCGAAGATATCTCGAGCGGCTGAACCATGTTCGTCGGATGGACCGCAGCCTTGATGGTGTGACCCACCGTGAATTCTTTGGCGGCGCGGACGCACGCCTCGCGACGGCACGCACTTTGCTCCCCTGGTATAATCGAAGCTACATGCCGGACGAGACGCTTGTGGCGGCTGACGGCACGCCCATCGTGCATGTACCGAGGCTCTCACAGGCCCTCACGCAGGCTCTGAGCGACATTGATCAGGCCAAGGCCGCCGCCAAGACGGCCGTGCACGCCCAGGCCAGCAAGCAAGGGGATCCGAGCGTCGTCCCGGGCGTCGTCCTGGACGCGGCGACGCTCGCGCAGTTGGCGCACATGCAATCTCGCGAGGACGTGCTTACGGCCGGCCTGGCCGCGCATGAGGAGAACACGAAGCTCGAGCTGCAGCGCATGCGGGACGACTACGACGCAAAGAAGGCCGAGCAGCGCGGGCAGATGCTCGATGAGCTTGAGCGCGTACGTGCGTCGATGGGTCTGCTGGCGGCACGTGCTGAGCGTGCGCAAATGCCGCCGCCGGCCATGCCCATGGCCGCGACCGCACCCTCTGCGCTTTATTTATACCATGGGGGCCTGGATGACCCAGGCGCGGCCATAGCCGCGGCGCACGGTGCGGAGATGAAGGGCGAAGCGGCTATCAAGGCGATGCTCGTCGCAGCGCGAGCGGACCGGAGGGACTGGGAGTACGACGGGATGCGCTCGGGGGGGTGCATGGGCGCAACACTGGACGAGCAGGGCCGCCGCGCTAAAGGAGAACTGTATCCATACTGAGAGAGAAAGCCAAGAGACACAGTCACAGACGGAGAGGATGTGAATGAATCTGAGCCCGTGAGGTGTCGTAGAGGGCGCCCGTGGTCTCGGAGACGAGGGTCGGGTCGAAGTCTGTTCACAGTGACGCGAAAGTTTCGAGGCGCGATCTCGCCTCTTCTTCTTATGAGGTCGGCCGTGACTGTGCTTTTTCTGTTGGCTTCGACGGCCGTGGCGTTCACGCCATCTGCCGCCTGGCGACCGTTGCCTGCTTCTGCTCTCCGACGCGCTGATGCGCCATTGCTCGTCGATCAGGCTGCGCCGCGTGCGGACGCACCGATCAGCGATGTCGAGCTCCAGGTCCAGTCTGCGAAGCTGGACGCGCTGTCCGCCAAGTGGGAGAAGCGGGAGAAGGAGGTCGAGTACGCCGAGAGCCTGCGCTCGGGCTGGGGTCCGTCGCCGGAGCGTATCAATGGCCGCTTTGCCATGTTCTTCCTCATTGTTGGCTTGATCACGGAGTACTACACTGGCCAGAGCGTGCCGCAGCAGTGCTACACGATGCTGCAGACGCTGAGCATCGTAGATGTGCGCACGGACACAGCTCTGGCAACCACACTGCCGCTGCTGCTGCTGCTGCTGCGCCGCCCGCCCGCCGCTGCGCAAGCGTCGCTGGCATCCGAGCGCATGCGTTGCAGCACGTGTGAACCTATGCCGCCCATCTATGCCCGTGCGCCTCGTGCCCGCGTCACTCATCGATGCATGTGCGCCTCCTGCCCGCAGTGAGGCTCCTACGAGGTCCTACGAGGAGTCACAGACGAGGATGAGCGACTCGCTGGGTGAACGCTGTCGAGTGTATAATGATGAGCGCGAGAGCGTCAGGGGTTTCGGTTTGCTCGGCGCTGTACAATAGTAAGTCGTCGCCGCCACCACATGCATACGCGGCCCCTTTTAAGTTTATACACTTTGACGCAGGACGGGCGGTGGACGCAACGCCAAAGAACAGACCGGACGTGAAGCCCCGTACCGCCCCCGCCCGTCGCGTTCCGGTTCTGCCGCGCGGGAAGTGAGCCGCAACGCCGACGCGCCTCGGCCCCTCTCGTTCGACCCTCTCGCGCGCCGTGCCACCTCTCTGCCTCAACCTTGCCAGGGAGCCGTTCAAACCTTCGAGTATTCGAGTTTGCCCTCCAGCTTCTTGTTCTCGCCTACCTTGCGCACCGCCTTCATAAAATCCTCCTCGATGACGTAGTCGCGCTCGGCGCGGATGGCAAACATGCCCGCCTCGGTGCACACGTTGCGCAGATCGGCGGCGTTGAAGCCGTCGGCGAGCTTCACCACGGATTCGTAGTCGATGTCGCCCTTTTTGGTAATGGAGGCTCCGTGGATCTTGAGCACGTCGAGACGGCCCGACTCATTCGGCAAGGGGATCTCGACCTTGCGATCGAGGCGGCCGGGGCGGAGGAGCGCCGGGTCGAGCACATCGGGCCGGTTCGTCGCGCAGATCATCTTGACCTTGCCGATCGCATCGAACCCGTCCAGCTGATTGAGGAGCTCCATCAACGTCCGTTGGATCTCGCGGTCGGCAGATGTGCCTTCGGAGAAGCGGCGGCCGCCGATGGCGTCGATCTCGTCCATGAAGATGATGCACGGCTGGTGGTCTTTCGCGTACCCAAACATCTCGCGGATCAGACGCGCCGATTCGCCAATGTACTTGTCCACGATTGCCGAGGCGACCACCTTGAGGAATGCTGCGTCGATGTTGTTGGCGACGGCGCGCGCGAGCAGCGTCTTGCCCGTACCGGGCGGGCCGTAGAGAAGCACGCCCTTGGGCGCCTTGATGCCGACGCGCACGAAGAGCTCGGGGTTGATCAGCGGCAGCTCGATCACCTCGCGCAGCTCGCGAATCTGGTCGTTCAAGCCGCCGACCGATGAGTACTGCACGTTGCCCGGGTCCTCCGCTTTCATGTGGAAGACGACCGGATCGACCTCGCGGGGCAGGTGACGCATGATGGTGAGCGTGGTCATGTCGAGCGAGACGCGCGTGCCCTGCACGAGCTTCGACTTCTCGATCTTGTTCCGGCAGCCCACCACGTACCGTGGCCCGCTCGACGCCTTGACGATGAAGCGCTCCTCATCCAGCTGCCTCAGTACCTCGCCGATGATCTGGCCGACGCTCTGCAGCGCCTTGAGGTCGTCCTCCGTCTTGTCGTAGTCCTTCTTGAGCGTCTTGATGTCGTCGCGCACTGCGGATCGCGAGCGCGACAGCGGGCAAGCATGAGTGGGGTCTCGTGTGCGTGTGCTGCTCTTCCGAGTGTGCAGCGGGGGTGTGGGCGCCGGCACTCACTCTTCCGGACTTTGGCATCGGTCTCCTTGTGAGCGAGCAGCGCCTTGCGATAATCTGCGAGCACCTTTTGTCGCCGTTCGTCCTCGGCCGTCATCGGCAGCGAGAGGACGGCGGCCTCGCGACTCGGCGCGGTGGCGCTGGCTCCTTGTGCAGGCTCCTTGCTCGTCGAGCGGCGTGTTGAGCATACTCAAGTTTTCATTCCTCACGTCCATGCCCTTTATCGGCCTTTGCTAGGGGGCCGGTTCACGCAGCAATGTACCAGTAAGGGGTCAGAGTGAAGTACATGTACCTTCCTTCATCCAAAGTGTACACATGTAGGATTCTACATGCTTACATGCGGGATGCGGGATGTGGCATCTATGCGGCACGATCTGTGCGTGCTTTTTCGGTTGCCTCGTTCACAGCCAAATGTTTATAACCTTCCAAAACGTGCTTTTTCTTTTTGGGAGTGGCCCCGCTGATAGCAAGCAGGAGCGGAGCGCTTCTTGCACCGCCTTGCATCGTGACGGTGCAAGTGCATATGGGTGTCAACCGCAAATGGCCCTTCGGGCCTCTCTTGGTAATGCTGCTGGCGTCCGAAACTCTCGCCTTCTGTTCTGCTGCGCCTTCCTGGCCTATCGGGCCTCGAATTCGTCCGAGGCTTTTGGAGTTTCGCGGGAGAGTTACGCCACTGCAACTCTCCGCCGAGGCCTCTGCGCCCTCTGTGGCCATCTGTGGTGACGATGGCCTCTGCATCGTGCCACCAGAGCAGACTTTCGATGCCTTACCGCCAGTGCCGCCGCTTCTCAAGGGCCGCTCGAGTTCGGCAGCCATTTGGAGCGTCGCGTGGCCCTCGGTCGTCATAGGCTTGCTGCGAACGGCCAACGGCCAGGTCGATGCTTGGTACATCGGTCGCCTTGGCGCGGCTCAGCTCGAAGCGATCTCGGCTGCCGCATTCGCCGTCTGGATGATCTACACCGTCGGCGAGCTCTCGGCCGTCGGCGTGCACGCGCTCTCGTCGGCCGCAGAGGGTGCGGGCAACCGCCAAGAGGGCGTCGGCGCAGCCATCGTGCAGGGCATGTGGTTTGCCATCGCCTCGTCGGCAGTGCTGGCGGTGCTCGCGCTGCGCCCGAAGCTGCTCGCGGCCTACTTCTCGGCCGTGGGTGTGCGTGACCCGGCCGTTGCGGCGATGGGCTCGGCGTACACGCGCGTCACTGCGCTGGGTGCTCTTCCACTCTCGGCAGCCGCGTGTGCCTCAGCTGGCTTCAAGGGCATCGGCGAGACGCGCCCAGCGCTCTTGATCGCGGCGGCGACCGTGCTCTGCAACGTGGCGCTCAACGGCCCGTTCATCGCGCGCTACGGCGTCGCAGGGGCAGCATGGGCCACGACGATCGCCGCCTCGCTCGGCTGCATCATCTCGCTAGGTGAGTTGGCGCGCCGTGGGGTGCGGCTGCGTCTGCGCCCTCCACGGCTTCGCTCGCTCGCGCGCATCGGCGTCATCGGCGCGCCGCTCGCGTGCTCGGGCCTGCTCTTCAGCGGCGTGTACATGGGCCTGGGACGTACCCTCTCCGCTCTCTCGCCCAGTTACCTCGCCGCCCTTGGCATTGGACACCGGATCGAAGCGGTCGCGTACACGGCGTGTGAGGGCTACGCCGTCGGGTGTGCTACTGTCGTGGGGCAGTGGGCCGGCGCCAAGCGACTCGCGGAGGCGCGCACCGCGGCAACGTCCGCGGCGCGCACCGCTTCGCTCATGCTGCTCCCATTGGCTGCTGTCACGTGGATGCTCGCGGAGCGCGCGGCCGCCGTCTTTGCCCAGGATCCGCTCGTAATCTCCGCGGCCGGTTCGTACCTGCGCACCGTCGCCCTCTGCTTCCCTCTGATGGCGGTGGAGGCTGTATACGAGGGTGCGCTCACGGGTATGCAGCGTACCCTCTGGGTGCTCGCCGTTGGCATCGTGTTCAACTTGGGCCGCATCCCGCTCGCGCTCTGGCTCGTACCTCGATGGGGCGTCGAGGGCGTCTGGATGGCAATCGCAATATCAACGGGTTTTAAGGCGCCCATCAAGTGGCTCTGCTTCCGGCTGGCGCGGCCGAAGGTGGAGATGCTCTAGAGTTCTCTTGAACCGCGACGCGGATCCCCCCCCTGCCCGGCCCGTTAAACACGTAGATCGGAGCGTACAAACGGCTTAGTTTTCAGAAACGACTCGACGCGTGCGGTCGACCGCAATCGCTAACCCGTACTCAGTATACTCTTCAAACGCCTCTTCAACCAACAAGGACCACACGACACCACCAGTCGGATCGCGCTGGGCGCGGGGTTACTGTATGCCAGGCGAGGGTGTAGCAGCCGCCGCTGCCCAGCGCGAGGAGGGTTTCTTTCTGAGGGGTCGTCGGTTCGACCGTCGTAGCCCGCGCGCCAGCGGCACACACTGCATCATGATCATCACATGCTCAATCTCGAATGCAGGATGCACTCTCGTCCGGAAGTCTCTCAACCGCGCATCACCGAGGCCCCTTTGGCCAATCCCGATGTGAACGCGGGTTCACTCATGCGGCCCCAGGGGAGTTGGGCGCTGTGAACGCGGCTTAATTCATGCGGCCCCAGCAGTTGGGCGCGCCGCAGTGGCACTCGATCTTCTCGCCGCCGAGTGCGAACTGATAGTCGTACTGGAGCTCCTCTCCCACCTGAAGGTCGCGAGCCGCGAAGATGATGATGCGCTTGTCATGGATGCGAGATCCGATGTCGACGATGCGGGAGAGCGCGTTGGGTGCGCACGAGTGGTTCATGAAGCGCGCAATGTTGCCCGCAATGGTGGCATCCACGTGGAAGTCCTCGTCGATGCGGAAGATGTACGAGCCGTCGGTGGCGCCGAAGACCTTGTTCCTCGTGTACTTGCGGATGATCGCGTCGTTCAGCGAGGACCTAATTAGGAAGCCCTGGTACTCGATCAGCATCTCGCCCTTGGAGATCGGCTCCTTGACGAAGAGGCCCCAGCCGTGGATGGCCGAGCGCGCCACCTTGAACTTGGTGCGTGCGAGTCCGTTGAGCCCCTTCACCTTCTGGACCATGCCTGGCTCCTTGTCGACCTTCTCGATGGCTTCGGATTCGTCATGGCGACCGCGCTTCCGGTCGCCATTCGCGCCGGCCGCGCGTGACTCCCCCTTGGGCTTCTGCTGCAATTTCATGTACCAGTTGCCCGCAAACGGCTCGGTGCGCGCACAGCCCGACGGGTTCAATGGCAGCGCGGCGGTCGCGTCGTCCGCGTGGTCTTGATCGCCGTGCAGGCGTGCCTGCACGGGCTTGTGCAACCACCCAAAGAAGAAGCCTGGACCGTACGGGAAGAGCGCCGTCCTGGCCGCCATCGACGGCTGCACCGCGTACATTTGGGCGTAGAGCTGACGTACCGCTTCGGCCGCGTCGGTGTGAATGATGGGCGCCGCGTCGGGCGCGTGCTCCGACACGATCTCAAACTGGACGCGCGCCTCGCGCCGCCCACGACGGCGCCGTTTGTCCGGGCTAAGGGCGAGGACTTCCGCGCCCGCGCCGTCGCGGGCACCCGCGTCGCCGTGGGCACCCGCGCCGCCGTGGGCACCCGCGCCGCCGTGGGCGTCCTCGGTAAGACCCATCGCATCCACATCCTCATCCGCGTCGTCGTCGTCATCCACGTCGGCGGCGCGCGTAGGCACGGCGACCACGGAGAGCAAGTATCCACACGTCTCGCCGCGACGCACGTTAGACCAGTGGTTCCGATGCGCCACGAAGCCCGGCGGCGGCGCGCCCGCGACGCTCGGCGCCTCGCCACACCGAAGGACAGTGAGGGCGCCCGCGCGGATCCATTGGCCGTGAGGCACGTCGTACAGCGTTGCCGCGCGCTCCTGGTACCGTTTGGGCGGCTGTATGAGCAGCGGGCGGCTGACCTTGGTCTGTGGGTCCCAGATAGCGCCGCGTGTCGCCTGCTTGGTCGTCTTGTGCTCGGTGCAGTAGATGCGCTTGTCTGAGAACATGACCGCGCCCGCCTTCGACGCACACGCAAAGTGGTACGTGCGTCGGCAGCGGTGCGTCGAGCATGCAACAGAGGCCCCTGGCACGCCACAGTGGTCGCACTCGACTTTCTTTGCGCGCCGGAGAAGCCCGGGCACGCCCGCGATGGTCGCCTCTGCCGTCTCATGAGTGCCCTCCGACCAGTAGGCACAGCTTAGGTGAACCCAACTGCCGGGCTCGACGAAGAGAAGCCTCTCGCACACGCCGCTGTCCTCTGTGCCGCCGCAGAGGGCACATGCCATCCCGCGAGGCGCCATGTCGCGCAGTTTGGCGGCCGCGAGGGGGTCGAGGGTGGGCAGTGCCATCTCCTCTCCCTGCCCACTACCAATCCCCCCTCTTTTCGGCTTCGCGTGAGCCGCCGGCGCGCTGCGCGACGTGCTTCGCGACGCCTCGAGCTCCACCTCGAGCTGCGATCTCGCCGCCTCGAGCTCCACCTCGAGCTCCTCCTCCATCGCGTCGTCACGGGCATCGGTGCGGTAGCGGCCACTCTCTCGCGAGGCCGCCGCCGCCGCGCGCACCGAGGCCCGCACCGCCCCGCGCGCTGAGGAGGCACGCGGCCTAGCCGCCGACCCTTCGGGCAGCTCGCCATCACCCTCGGCGCCGGCTATGGCGTAGTCGGCGCCGTCGACGCCCATGACGGTACCCATGGGCGGCGGCGGCGTGGGTGCGGGCGCCTCGGCCTCTGCGCCCTCAGCGTCCGGCAGCAGTACCTCGTCATCCAGCGGAGGCGAGGGCGGGCACGAGGGTGGTGGGTGTGCGGGCTGTGGGAGCTGTGGGATGGGTGACCTAGTGCTCGGGCATCCGGCGGGTGGCTGCTGCATCTGCATGTGCATGTAACTGCTCCAGGCTAACTGCTCCATCTGCTGCTTCTGCTCCATCTGCTGCTTCTCCTGCATCTGAATCTGCATCTGCTGCATCTGCTGCATCTGCTGCATCTGCTGCATCTGCTGCATCTGCTGCATTTGTTGCATCTGTTGCATCTGTTGCATCTGTTGCATCTGCATCTGCATCTGTGGCTGCTGCGGCGGCGGCTGCGGCTGCGGCGGCCGCGGCGGCTGCTGCTGCTGCTGCTGCTGCTGCTGCTGCTGCTGCTGCTGCTGTGCCAGCACCACTGTCCCGTAGCCGAGCGCAGTTGGCGGTGGCGTGACAAGCGGGCTTACCTGTGTTGTCGACGGCATCTGTGGCGGGAACAGACCGTAGGCAGGGATAACCTGCTGCGCCACCGGCGGGGGTGCCTGACTGGTCGACGGCATCTGTGGCGGGAACAGACCATAGGCAGGGATTACCTGCTGCGCCACCGGCGGGGGTGCCTGACTGGTCGACGGCATCTGTGGCGGGAACAGACCATAGGCAGGGATTACCTGCTGCGCCACCGGCGGGGGTGCCTGACTGGTCGACGACATCTGTTGCGGGAACGAGTGGGGCGATGTCGTCGAGCGCGGCCTTTCAATTGCTGGGGCCGCCGGCGCCGCCATGGCCGCCACCGGCGCCGCCACCGTGGACACCATCATCGAGCCGGCGCCTTCTCCGACATCGCCACCGTGGACGCCATCGAGCCCGCACTCCAGTCTCGCTTTCTGCCGCTTGCGAGGTCCTCCAGCGCCTCGGCCCTCCTGTTCCCCTTCGCCGCAAGCGTGCGCGGGCCCCTGGGGCGGAATGGCCGACATCTCCCAGCCGCCAGCGACTGGCACATTTTCAGGGGGCAAGTCCGAGTCCGAGGTCGCGGCAGCGGCCCTGCCCGCCGCGCGCTTCTTGCCCTTTCCGTAGGGTGCGCCGAGGGGTGGGCGCGCGCCGTTGGCGACGGCCGAGGGCAGCGGCAGCGAAGGCAGTGCTTCGAAGTTCAGAGGCGCCCTCTCCTTGTCGGCGACCGCCATTTTTTCCGTCGCCGCGGCAGCCGCCTTCGCCGCCGCGGCAACCGCCTTCGCCTTCTCTGCCTCCGTGGGCGGCGGCATGCTCTTCTCGAGGCTCATGCCGAATTCGCCAGGCGGCGCGCCCGTGCACCGTGGGCAATGGTACGGGTGCGTCTTGCCCTTGGCGGCGAGGAAGTCGGCGCCGCGTTCCGAGATGCCATCGCACTCAATGTGCACCCAAAAGTCGCAGAGGTCGCAGCAGACCATCGACCCCCACTCCTCGGTGCAGTCGTCGAAGCACACGGGGCAGTACCCCTGCTTTGCATGCAGCGCCGCGCAGCGCGTGCAGAAGCGATAGTCCATCTGCCAGCCGCCACGACCCGGCTCGTGAGTGCCGCAGCGCTCGCACGTGACCTGTGTCACGCACTCAGGGCAGCGCCACTCACCCGGAGGCACTGCCTTGAGTGGTGGATGCAAGCAGTACGTGTGGAACGCCTTTCCGCAGTCGCACAGGAGCAGATGCGATTCGTCTGTCCCCTTGTGGCACACCTCACATGTAGTGCACTCGGAGCAGCGCCAGCTGCAGGGGTCGATTTTGGCCGACTCCTGGAGACCCACGCAGAAGCGATGGTGCACCTCGCCGCAGCCGAGGCAAATGAGCATTGGATGCTGTGCCGAGCCGCCCGAGCCGCACTTGATGCAGAGCAGCGGCATCGCTCCCACCGCCTCGAGGAGAATCGACGTGGGCGGCAGTGCGACGACGGCGCCGCGCCCCATAGGCGCATCTCCCAGCGATGAGTTGGGCGCGTCCGTCTCGCCGAAGCAGCGTGCGCACACGTCAAAGTCGCAGCCCTCCGCGCAACGGTAGACGGCATCCTCCTCGCAGCCTGGCCCGCCCACGTCGCATGCATGGTCCGGGTTGGGAGCCCACACGAGGGGATGCACGTGCAGCCCCGGGAGCACGTGCAGCGGCTTGCCGCCGCTGCCACCGCCGCCGCGACTGCTGCCCTCGCCCGCGGGAGAGCACGTCGTGCTCGTCGTCAGAGCTTCTCCACTGGCGTCGCCCGGCTGGATAGGGCACGCGAGGCAAACGTACGGCACGTACTTTGGCACGCGCTCCTCATCCGGACGCGCGAGTGGCGGCACGGGCGGCGGCCCATCCTTCACCTCAGGAGACGCTCCCAAGCCCTCTTCCGACCCCAATGGCGCACCCATTCCACTGCATCCCAATGGCGCGCCCGCACTCCCATTAGCCTCTTGCCCGCGCCGGCGCCGTCTGGCATCGGTCTCTTCGGCCTCCTTGACCTCCGCGGCCTTCTCCGCCTTCTCCGAGGGTCGGCGCTGGCGGCGCCCTTCGACAATAGGCTCTCCGCCAGCGCCGCTCTCGGCGCACGGCATGCATTGCTCCGCGGCGTCCATTCCAGAGGAGCTGCCTAATTGGGAATTGAGCTGTGCCGCCGCCGCTGCCGCTGCCGCTGCCGCTGCTGCTGCTGCCGCTACTGCTGCCATCGCCTCAGATGGCGGCAGCGTAGATGGGGGTGCTTCGGCCTTAACTGTAGTCCAGAGCGCCGCGGCAGCCGCCGCCGCCGTCATAGGCGCACTCGCGCCGGCTTGAGCGCTAGTCATGGCGGTACACGCGCCGCCCTTGGCCCTGTCCCCTAGGGCAGCGGCGGTCGGTACGGGTGCGGGCGGCATTGAGCTCGCTGAAGCTGCCGCTGCCGCGGGCGCGGCGGCCGTGGAGGAGGATGAGCTGGCGGTAGCGGCTCCAGCGCTCCCGTTGGTGGGCTGGGGCTGCCTTGGCTCCTCCCCATCGACGTCGCGATCCTCTTCGAACAACTGATGGAGCACATCGTCCCCGGCCGCGTGCAGATGCTGGGCGGCCCGGCGGAAGGGATTGTCGTGCTTCGTGTTGAAGACGATCGCGTTGCGGCAGATCAGTCGGAAATCGTCGGCGAGCTGCTTGGGCGCTGCATACTCTCCGCGCTCGAGCTTACTGCGCATCGTGCTGAAGTCCATAGGGTCGGGGATCACAGTGCGGTACGTGGGCTCCGCGTCCTCGTCGACTGGCTCCGCGAACCAGCGCAGAGGGTCGAGCCCCGTGAGCTCATCGAGCGCGTCCTTGAGGCGCCAATACAGCGCGCTGCCCTGGCAGTGACCGCAGCCGTCCACCTTGGCACTGGGCGGTACGTGGAAATTGACCCCTCTCACACTCGGCGGCGGCGGCGGCGGCATCGGCTTGCCTTGCTCCTTGGACGCCCGCCCGGGCGAGCGGGGCGAGCGGGGCGACGGGCTCATCACCGCGGCAGAGGAAGAGGAGAGTGGCGCTCCGTCGGCGCCACCGGCGGGCTTAGTCGAGTTTCGCGCGCCGGCGCCGCCTGCGCCCGTCTTGATGAGCTTGTCGATGACCGTCGCGGGCAACGACCAGCGCGAACACTTGGTGCACAGCACGCCGCGGCTGTGCGCTGGCCACCGTTGCAGCGTGCTCGCGCACCGGCCGCCACCCTTGACGGCGTTCGCGCACCCTACGCAGAGCAGCTGCCCCTTGCCCCTGCCCGACTCATGGCGCCAAGGGCCCTGGAGCGATCCTGTGGGTCCCTTGACCGGCCAGTGGCCTCGAAGCTCCGAGGGCGAGAGGGCGCCGCATGCATCGCAGCTCGCGCACTGGTCGCACACCCAGCGCCCTTCGACCGCCAGGGCCTGAGCGCCCGCCTGCATCTCAGGCTCGTAAAGGCACCCTGGGTGGTACGTGCCCGCGCAACGGCAACACGAGAGTAGGCTGCCCGGCGCGGTGGAGGGCGCGTGGCAGTGCTGGCACTCAGCGGGAGGGCCATACAGCCGGTCGCCCTGGGGCGTCTGTGCAAGCGGCCGACCGGGCAGCGAGCAGCGCAGCCGCGACCTGCGCGCGATCGCGATGGCCGCGCGCAGCTCGGCGTTTGCTTCGTCGTCCAGCAGCTCCCACGCATAGTGCCCCGAGTGAAGCGAGAGCCACTCGACGTTCCCGTCGGCATACACGACAAAGTGCGAGCCGCTCGTCTCGTCATACGACTCGACGAGGCCCTTGGACCACTCCGCCTGCGCGAGCATTAACACCTCGATCCCCCGTCCCACCAGAGCGCCCATTGCCTTCGCGGGCGGCAGCGCGAAAGGGGCCGTGGCGGGCGCGGGCGAGTGGTGCGGATGGCGGGCGGCCCACTCCAGGGCGGCGAGGCGCGCGCGCACGAGGGGCGCGTTGCTGCTGTCGAGCGGCGCCTCTCGGAGCACGCGCGGGAAGGGCCGCAGCTCCGCACGCGGCACCGACAGCATCGCCTCCTCCTCATTCCTGGCGCCGAAGAGACGGCACATAACCGTCGGACCACCATCAAAGCCGACGAGGCGCTCCGACCACGTCGATGCGGGAGGGGGCGCACGGCCCTTGCCGCCGGCCGCCTTAGCCCCGCCGACAACGACCGGGCTAACGATGCCCATCGACAGACCAGCAGGTGACGAAGGCAGCATGACCACCGCCTCGGCCGCCGCCGCCGTCGGTTCTTCAGCCTCCGGTGCCAGCAAGTGGAACAGGCGCGCGGGCCAATACACGTCATCCGCCTGCGGCACCGTCACGAGCTCGCCTCCCACGTATAGACGGGGCCGAGCGGCAGCGGCAGGTGGCTCGTCCGCAGCGGCAGGTGGCTGGCCGCCGTCCGGAATCCCAGCGGCAGGTGGCTGGCCGCCGTCCGGAATCCCGGCGACGTCCGCGGCGTCCGCACGCGGCGCAACGGGCGGCGCGGTAGCGGGCGGGCGCTGTAGCGGGCGGCCCAATGCAACCCATATGGGCGTCGCCCTCCCAGCGAGCGCAAGCAGCGCGCACACGTGGCCTCTGTGGCTCACAGGATCGGCAAATCGCGCGTCGACGACGAGACCCGCGCGCAGCGGCGCGCCCTCATCTGCGCTGTAGAGGCATGCACGCCCGCAGAGACGGCTGAGCGGGACACGCTCTGGCGGGCCGTCGCGCGCGGTGCAGCTCGTGGGCAGCGAGGCCGCGAGCGTGCGCGCCCAGCCCATGAGGTCGCAGCCGTCGATCGTCTGTCGCTCGGGATCGACGCGCCTGGCGAGTGTGTGAGGCGTCGTGAGCTTCTCGGGCGGCGGCGCAAGTTGTCGGGACTCGCACGATGGGCACAGCCAGTCGCCCTCGGGCACGCTGAAGAGCGGCCGCTCGAGGCACTGCATGTGGAAGGCCGCGTGGCAGCCCGAGCCATCGCACAGAAGGATCATGTTGGCAGCTGTGTCATCGCCCGAGCCGCACGCGAAGCACACCTCCTGTCCGGGGGGCAGGGGCTCGGCCTCGGCCTTGGCCTTGGCCAGCTTGGCCTCGCGCGCCGCTTCCGCCTTGGCGACCTCGGCCGGATCTCGCGGCTTCTTGGCCGCCTTGGGCGGGGGAGCGGGCGCGGCCGCCGCCTTGGGCCCGAACAGTGCCGCCATCGGGTTGACGAGCGTGGGCCCGGAGGCACGCGCCTTGCCGCCCCCGGGCTTGGAGGAGACCGGCTTCTGCTGAATCAATGTACCGCCACTCTCGATAAACTCGGTCGCCTGCTTGATGCTGCGGAAGCGCGCGCCGTTTGGAGCGACGTACATGTGGTCGACCTGCCTGCTCGACGCCGCTCGGCCGACTGGCCGCGACTTGGATAGTCGCACCCAGCCCACACCGAGCTCCGGGTAGTCGATGCGGTCCTGCCAGTCGGACATGGCGCTCGCTCGAAGATTTTGTCTGGTGCGGTCGCCCTCTCAGGCCTCCACGCGCTTCGGTGACGGCTCTATCGTGCCGACGCTGCGCTCAGATGGCGCGCGCGGCATTTATGAAGCAACTTTAGATTACGAGGACAATCCATATTTATTCGGAGCTCATTTTATTCAGCAGCGTGATTTAGGTGGCGGATTTACGGAAAAAAAATGGGCACGACACGAAGGTAGGTGGATCATCGGACGTTAACTTTCCACTTTTGGTTTCTTCACCCATACGATAAACGATGCTGGCACGCCTCATCGCCTGGCAGGAGGCCGTGGATCTCCTGCGTGAGCAGCGTGCCTTGTCGTACACGGGCCCGGAGCTGCTGCCCTCATACCGCGCGGCCATCACGAGCGTGAGCCGAGCCGGCCGCTGGAGGCACGCGCTCAAGCTCGTGGATGAGCTTGCAGCCGACGGCGTGGTGGCGGATCCGATCTGCTTTAGCGAGGCGATGGGTGCTTGCCGCAAGTCGGGTCAGTGGAAGATCACGCTCAAGCTGCTTGCCGACATGCGCGAGGCGGGCGCGCCGCCCGATCCGTACACCACGTCCAATGCCATCGCCGCGTGCGCTGCCGGTGGGCAGTGGGAGCAAGCACTCGAGCTGCTCGACGAGCTCGAGGAGCCGAACGCCGTGTGCTACAACGCGGCGCTGAGCGCGTGCGCCAGGGCGGGGCGGTGGCGCGAAGCACTCACGCTCCTCAAGCGACTCGAGGACGGCAGCGGTGCAAGCGCCGCGAACGCGCGCAGCTACGCATCGGCGATGACGGCGTGCACGCGCGGCAAGCAGTGGCAGCGCGCGCTGCAGCTGTGGGACCAGATGCAGGAGCGCGGGATCCGGCCCGACGGCGTCGCGTACGGCGCCGCGGTCGCCGCGTGCTGCGAGGGGCGCCAAGCGACACGCGCGCTGCGGCTGGTGCAGGCGATGCGCTCGGCCAACGTGCGCGCCGACGCGATCGTGTTCAACTCGGCGCTGAGCGCGTGCGCGCGCAACCGGCCGCCGCTGTGGAAGCCCGCGCGCCAGCTGCTGCGCGACATGCAACGCTGGGGCGTTCCGCCCACCACGGTCTCCTACAACGCCGCGCTCGCCGCCGCCGCCGCCGCACGCAACTGGAAGGCGGCACTTCGCTTGATGGTGGCTATGAGGGCAGAGGGGTTGACGCCGGACACGACGTCGTTTGGCACGGCGCTCTCTGCATGCGAGCGCGCGCGCAATTGGCAAGCGGCGCGTACGGTGCTCGACGAGGCGCGCGCCGCCGAAGCGGCCGATATTGAGTGCTTCAACAGCGCCATCTCCGCCGTTGCTCGAGGCCAAGGATGGAAGGCAGCGCTCGCATTGCTTCGGGAGGCGGAAGTGGCCGGGCTGCCCCCGACGGCTCGCTCGTACGGCCCGGTGCTGCTCGCCGCGCGCCGGCAGCCCAAGGTGGTCGCCAAGCTCGTGCAGGACGAGATACGCCCACGCGGCCTGCGGCTCGGACCGTTCTCCGGCTCGGCGGTGATCTCCGCCTTTGGCGCCGCCAAGCAGTGGCGCGCCGCCGTGGGCGCGCTCGAGCTCATCGAAGAGCCCAACGCCGCATGCTTCACAGCGGCCGCGGCCGCGTGCGGCCGCTCCCGCCAGAGCAGTGCGGCACTCGAACTGTTAGATCGTATGGAGGCCGTCGGCGTGGTCCCCGACGGACGGGCGCTCCAAACGATTGCTTGGGCTGCCGCGCGCGGCGGCGAGTACGCCGCTTCACTTGCGACACTGCGCCGGCTGCGCACGAGTGACGGCCGGCCGCTCGCGCCCGCGGACTCGCTCGGCGTCGCCCTCTCGGTTTGTGAGTCCATGGAGGCCATCTTCGAGTTGATCCGCGCCGCCGAGGCCTCCGGATTGGCTGTTGATCCTCTGACCTTGTACCAGGTGGTGCTCGAGGGCTGGGCTGCAGGCGCCGAAGGCACCGCACAGTCACCCGTGGCGGCGGCGGCCTCGCTGCTGCGCGGGCTCGGGGATGGCAGCCTGCCCGCGCATGGCGACGTGCGCGCACTCAACTTGCTCGCTGAGGTTGCTACGTACAGCGACCTCGAGGACGACGAGGAGTACGAGGACGAGGAGGACGAGGATGAGGACGAGGAGGACGAGGAGGCGGACGCGGACGAGGAGGAGGTGGTGCTGGAGGGGGCGGGAGATCGTGACGAGGCATTGGATGCGATGATTGAGGCGGCTGATGACGCCGATGAGGCGCTCGACGATGTGGAGGCGGAGCTCGGATCGAGGTACGACGACGATGAGGAGGACGAGGAGGAGGACGCCTTCGTAGACAACGACGATGGGGGCGAAGGGTTTGCGTTTGAGGAGGACGACGACGAGGGCGGCGGGGAGCTCTGGCTCCTGCCAGTTGCCCATGTGGAGGCTCTCCTCGATCGTGCGTACGCCAAGATGGTGACGGCAGGGCAGCTGAGCCCTTGGACTGCAGAGGCCATGCTCGACCTACACGGCTACTCGGTGGCGCTCGCTGGCGCGGCAATACGATACGTGCTGCGTACACTCGCCCACGAGCATGCCGAGCGCGCCGCTCTGGGAGCCGTTGACGGCGGCAGATGCGCTGACGGCCTCGTGGTGATCACCGGCCGAGGCCGAGGCTCGGGCGAGGAGGGTCCGCAGCTTGGCTCCGCGGTGCTTGAACTCCTCGCTCACGGGCTCGACCCACCGATCGAGGCCCGCGTGTTGGCCGGCAACGAAGGCCGAGTGAACCTCGACGGCGAGAGCCTGCAGCGCTGGCTCAAGGAAGGCGGCAGGGTGCTGCCCAAAGAAATCATCGAGTAGTTTGTTCACGTGCAGCCGTACTGTAGGGATCCCGGCATCCCGCACACATAATTGCGACTGGGCTCCTCGGGTAGAGGGGAGCCAGCCGGTAAGAACCTGCCTGAGGGGGACCTCGGAGGCATAGGGGTCGTTGAGCCCCGAGAGGTAGAAGACTGGTGCTTAGACTGAACAGGGTCACGAACACTCTCGTCTCACCCCTGAGAATCTTCCTACACCTCGTCAGAGCTCCACGATACCTCGTCGGATCTCCCGCCGGTATCTCTCGGATCTCCCAGGGATCCGCCGGTATCTCGACGGAGCTCACTTACCGGTCTCTATGAATGTTCCGTAAGCAGGTTAACGGACCCTCACCGGGGGAATGACCCCCCGGGTGACGTGGGGTTTGTTATCGAGTTTGGGGGGGTTTGTTATCAGGATACG
>ERZ761574.137-NODE-137-length-43612-cov-81.403517_pt1 | contig 43612 bp, 21 predicted proteins | sample MGYA00374950_ERZ761574 | MGnify/ENA primary metagenome ERZ761574 (study PRJEB28895, sample SAMN07631631) | mixed culture metagenome | isolation source: Freshwater growth medium | place: USA: Seattle, Washington | collected 2016-10-03 ... | reverse complement strand
CCGTGCTTGGGGGTCCGGAGAGCGCGCGCGTTGTGTGTGTTTCACAGCAGCAGCAATCTCTCTGTTGAACTGTTGTTGAGAACAGAACAGAACAGGGAGGACCTCCTGACCACCACCACCGTCTCTGGAGCGCGAGCGTGTGGTCACTTTCGAGTCTCGCAGGCTCCGGCGGGCTCCTCTCATGTCAACGAAATGGCTATGGCGAGCGAACGAAACACCCGCCGCGGAGACAGGGGCTTCTGGCAGCGAAGAGCGTAAACCGTTACTCTTGAGAAGCGATTCGTTTGGTCGAAAGGTGGATAAGAGCGGAAGCCGGAAACGGGACGACGTATTAGCGAAGCGACACTGGGTCTTGATATTGGTACGTATCCTTCTGGCCGCGCCAGGACCGGCCTTCTTGGTGTTCTCAGCCATTCAACACTTTGAGGTCACTACCGTTACCGCGCGGTCAGCGTGGTCTGGGTCTATCACGCAGATAGAGACAGGGCGAAATTTCGCGGTCGCTGTCGGGTTGATTACAGTTCCGTTGTGGATTCTTTCGCTTCTCATCGCGCAGATCGAATGGAAACTCAACGAGGAACGAATTGCCCAGAAGTTCGCCAAAGGCAGCCGCGTGTTCGTGAAGCGCAGCAGCGGAGATGAGAGCTTTGGGTATGTGAAGAAGTACGATGCGAAGGAGCAACAACCATACACCGTGGAGCTTGAATCTGGTAAGGACGAGAAATTCGATGAGGCGGAGATCGAAAAGAAACCGGCTCAGAAGTTCGCCAATGGCAGCCGCGTGCTCGTGAAGCGCAGCAGTGGAGATGAGAGCTTTGGCTATGTGAAGGAGTACAACGAGAAGACGCAAGTCTACACGGTGGAGCTCAAAACTGGTCCGCCCGAGGAGCTCGATACTGGGGAGGGCTCCATGCGAGATGCTCTTGTGATCTCTCGTGAGCGTCTCGTGCGTCTCTGGAAATACTTCCTGAGTCTCTGGAAATGGGATCAACGGATCTGGACATGGCCAAAGGCCTCTGAAGCTGCTTTGTTTTGGGGCTGTCTCTTAGGGTACGCAGTACTCTACCAAGCTGCCAATTTTGATCAACGCCAAGGTGTCCGATCATATATCGTCCTCGGCGTAACGCCCCTGATCGCACTGATTTTGTATCTGGTCACAAAGATTGTGCGATCCATCATCGACTACCAGGACAACCAAAAAGCCGAGTACCATACTTTTGTGAACTTGCAAGCAGTTCGGCTTAGCATCCTGACCATCTTCGGCGTCTGCCTGACCATCTATGCTCTGTCGGCAATGTCCCGGGTGGTCATTCCTTACAATCTGGTGGTACCCTTTGTCGAGCTCGCATACAGAGACATCACCTGTACGGACCGGGATGCATTCTGGACTGCGTTTGAAGCATATGCTAAGCATTGGAATGAAGCCAATGCTAGCTGCCATGCCCTGCCCAATTGCGGTTACTCTTCATTCGAGAGCCTGTGCCAGGCCGTGCAGTACTCACCAATGGTGCAAGCTGAGGGCGTCGACTTGTTCAAAGTTCTAATCTTCAATTGGTTAGCGTGGACGCTCGGCTCGCTGCTCGTCTTCGGCACTGGCCGTGCAAGCCAAAAGAACGGCTACGCGCAACTGCTCTCCAAACACATGCTCGTCGCCATGGTGCTGGGCCTTGGGCAATTGATGAGTGCGTGCTACTCACTCAGCCGCCTCCTTCTTCTCGTGCCCATGCTGCGGCTGCCTCGCCCGGCTGCCTACTTTGACGAAAAGGGGTTGATGTCTCTGGAGCAACCGTTGTACTGCTACGGAAACACGTGCACGCTCTACGATTTTGGCGGTACCATCTTCGTGCACGTGCTCATCGCCCTTGCGCTCAACTTTGACTTCCTCAAAAAGTATGCATCGGCCATCGGCGCCGGAGACCAAGCAGCCATCAATAAGCTCAAAGAGAAGATGAGAAAGGAAGGCGAGTGGAGCGACGAGGCTCCATACTTCTATTTCATGACAGCAACTTTTGTGAAAGAGTGCGATGACAAAAGGTTGCCTCCCATGCAGGAGCTGCTCGACGACGGTCACCTGGAAAAGATACGAATCCGTCTCGTCGACGCGTTCGAACAGGCGGAGGAGGAGGCACGGCTGGCGAAGGAGAAGGCGGCGGTTGAGAAGGCGGCGGCCGAGAAGGTCAAGGGAATTGCCATCGGCAAGGGCATCGACGAGTCGAATCAAGCGGTCGAAAAGGCGGCGGCCGAGGTGGCGGCGGCCGAGGTGGCGGTGGCCAAGAAGGAAAATCAAGGCATCGGCATGGGCGATGGCATCGACGCGTTCAAAATCAAGGACTTCCTCTTCATCAGCCATCGCTGGGAAAAGCCTGGTCGGCCCGATATCATGGGGGTGCAGCTGAAGGCCATCAAGGAGTATCTGAAGGAACACCCTGAGATCAAGTGGGTCTGGTTTGACTATTCATCGATGCCCCAGAAAATCGGTGGCATCGACTTTCGGTTGCAAAAGGAGAGGGCCGAGTTCCAACTGATGCTCGAATGCATCACCAACCTCTACCTGACCGCGCAGGTCCTCATTCTCCTCGATGGGTCGTACGCGTCCAGGTTCTGGACGCTGACGGAGGCATGGTGCTCGATGCAGACGGCCACAAAAGACGGACTTAAGAATTCTATTTCCTCAACGGAGGATGCTGACTTCAAGGGCTCGGATGTACAAGTCGGGTCGAGATGCACGATTAAGTGGATCCACAACGCAGCTAAAGAGACGAAATGCAAGTATCTTGTGAATCTGGTCTCCACACAGACACCGGAAGGTATGCATGGAATCCTCGAGAAACCGGACGTGGACGTCACAAACAAAAAGGACAAGGAGAAAATGCTGCCCAAGATCCTGAAGTACAATGAAGATGTCATTCAGGGCTTTGAGAACGGCTTTAAGAAGCTGCAGAGCGAACATAAAAACACTTCAAAGCCAAACTCTGGAAAGCTTTCTCACCAAAAGTCTCGGGTGGCTCCTTCGGATTCCACTAGTGATGTCACTGCCTTCAATGACCACTGAGTCATACGCAAATGTATGGCCCACACACACCGGTCACCGCGAATGCGGCTGACCATGCGGGTATGTGAGGATGCGAGACGGCGGACCATGCGGGTATGTGAGGATGCGAGACGGGTGACGCGTGACGGCCCAGCCCAAATTGCTCTTGTCATCGAGTTGGCGCCCGTGAAGCGGGGTGCGGTTGCTCGGCGACGGACGGCCCGTCGAGGACGACAGCAAATATTGGGCCGGGTGGCGGCCCAGCGCGGGCGGCGGTGGCGCGAGTTCCGTTTGCACCGTTGGTGCTTGGTCTCCGTGCCGGGCGAACAGAGAGAGAGAGAGACAGGACCGGGCCGCGGACGCGAGACGGGCAGAGCAGGGCTTCGCTAAGGACTTTATCTTTGGTCGGGCTGGTGGGCTGAATTCTTGAATGGTTAACCGTAAGTCGACGCCACGCACGGCATGTTCGCCGCGCGCCGAGCGATGGCACGCATTTGATCCAGAGCGCTCGGCATCGCATGAATTGCATGACCTGTGTCCTGTGCCGCTTTAGCTCGCAGCTAGAGACGATAGTTTTGGTTTCTTGGAAGAGGCTACACACTCGACTGTGTAGCCTCTTCCAAGATCATTTGGGATTGGTGGTAGATTGGTGGTAGATTGGTTCGGTTGGGTTGTCCTCTGTGGCCGGTGTGCGCACTGTTGTGACTGGTGCGCTGTGGGCGCGCCCCGCGCGAGCCCGCAGGGCGCAGGCCGCAGCCTCTCCCTCGTCCCTCCGACTTGCGACTACGAGCCCGCCGCCTCTCCCTCCGACTTGCGACTACGACGAAGATCGAACCACCGACGCGGAAGCCGCCGTACCCGCTCGCGAACGGCCCGCGCGTGTTCTAGATCAATCGGCCCTGGTAGCCGCTGAAGCCTCCCGGCTGCCGTCATAGACTTACATAGAGGAGCAATCTGCCGGTCTCCAGTCAAGTCAGGCGCGCGCCGGTCCTCGAAGCTCGATGATCTCGAGACGTCTTCACACTAGTTCACCCTAAATAGCGTCGATGAAGGTCAAGGTGCCGGGTAGGTGCCGGGCTCATGGCAGGGCTTCCGCATTTGTGTGAATGGAACGGGAATGATGTCGCTACTTTCGTTTGGAAAAACGAAATGGGAAAAACGGCGTCGTTGGGAGCACGGTTCTGTCAACTGTCATGTTCAGCAGCAGCACAGTCGCACGTTCCACACCCGTACCATACAGGCTCGCGATTGACCTCCTCGTCTGGTGTGAAGACGTGTGTGATTTCTAACTTGGACTTTCACAGAGTCTCATCAAGCCTTTTGTGTGACCGTGCGAGCTAGCGTGCGTGCGTGCTTGCGCGCGCCGCCGCTCGTGATGAAGCATCAACGGCAGCGATTCTGGGACGAGGATGCGGGCGCCACTACTGCCGGCGACTCGTCGGCGGAGCACCAAACCATGGCCATGAATCTCATCCTCGAGTCTCTGCACGAGGCGGCCGCAGCCGAGCGTGCGCGTGCACACTGGAAAGCGGCGTGGCAGCGCTGGCAGGACGCACCAGCCGAGGCGGCGATCGAGCTGCTCAATCCGCCCGAGACGGACCGCACCTACTCGGACGCGGACGGGCGCGCCAACGGCGCGCCGCTCTCAGTGCTTGGCTCGGTTGGCGAATGGAAGGTGGTCTCACCTAACGTGTCCCGATGGGTGGCCTTGGATCTGGGCAAGCCACGACGTGTGACAGCGCTTGTGCTCTCTTGCGGCGCGCTTGGACGTCCCTTTTCGGGCTGGGTGACACGCGTGCGCGTCTACGGCGCGCGCACCGCCGCGCCGCCCGCGGAGGACACCAACTGGACGCCTCTCGGGCCGGAGGTTCCCACAGGATGCGGTTCGAAGCCTCGGTTCGAGCACCGTGTGCCGCTGCGTGAGCTGGTGTGGGTGCGCCATGTCAAGGTAGTGCCGACCGAGTGGAAGGTATCGGGCGCGATCTCGACCGGTGAAGACCTGAAGCCGTACATCTCTATGCGCCTTGGCGTGCTCGCGACACGCGAGACGTACGTGGATGAGGACGAGCAGGAAGAGATGATCGATCAAGGGAGCGAGTCGGCAGCGGAACAACGCGCACCCTCGGCTGCGATCGCCACCGGCTCGGGCACCTCTTCCTCAACGGCAGCGGGGAAGCCCGGAGCTGCCATTGCCTCTTGGACTGCTGGCGTCGCCCCTTCCCTGCGCGGTGCCAAGCGTCACGACGGCACTGGCGTTCGCTCAGCTGCAGTGGCGGCTACCTCTCTGGTGCCGCAAACGCTACTGCGGCGGCGCCGGGAGCTCTTCGCGCCGTGTCGAGCGCCGACGAGCGAAGTGACGAGCGCCATGTCGAGCGCCGCCCTCGACGAGGCTGGGATCGACGAGGCCGGGCTCGTGTGCCTCTTCAACCTCAAGCGCGGCCATGAGATCGTGCAGCCAGCAGATGGCCTGGCGCCCGTCACGGCGCCGTCAGGTGAGGGGGTAGGGCGCACTGCAACCTCATCGCCGCGCCACCTCATACGCCAGATGGGCGAGGTGGTAGTTCGCCCTGCACCGCGGTCGAGGGCCGAGTCGGTCGCAGTGGGCGAGCTCCGAGGCGTCGAACGGGCCGAACGGGCCGACGATGGTCAAACTTTGCCTGCGGCCACCATGACCTTTGCAGACACGTGGCTTGCGGCTGACGCTTATCTGGACCCATTGAACGAGGTGCAGCTGGAAGTGAACACGGATCCAAAAATCGAAGAGGATCCAAATATGGAAGTGAACACGGATCCAAAGATGGAAGTGAACACGGATCGACTTGCGCTCACGCTGCGAGCCACGCACCTGAGGTATGCCTGCCAGCGCGGCACTCGCCTCGCCCTCGCCTCGAGTACCAGCCATCAAGAGGCCAGTGGCACCGTCGTCCATCTCTGTGAATCCACAGGCCAGATCGTCATCTCCATCGACAATACCCGCTCCATTCGAACGTTCGTTGCGTGGGCGCGGCAACACTTCGGGCGTGCGGGCCGCTCCGTGCTCCATCCAGTGTGCGTGGACCCGCAGCCCTCCACGGTGGCGCTCGCCATGAGCATCCAGCACGCGCCGGGCACGCGGCTGCTCGTGCTGCGTGAAGGCGCTCTGCTCGACGTCACCGTTGAGCGCTGTGCCGGGCCCGAGTACGGCAACCGTCACACGCTGCGGCCGGCGGGATCTCCGGATTCTCCGGAAGCGCGCCTCGAGGTTGACCTGAACGAGCTCAACCACAGCACTCAACGCTTCGGATCGGCGGGCGCGTTCGAGGCAGCGCGCAGGCGCTATCTTGAGCGCACGCTGCAACGTGGAGCTCTCGTCGAGGACGCGATCACGGGGAGATTCCTCAAGATTGCTGAGCAGCTTCTCAACCTCACGATGGCCACTGGAGGCGAGGCGGTGCGCGACGAGGTGCGCGCCGAGGGAGGCCTCGCCGAGATGGCCGACGCCGACCTCGTCTGGACGCTCGGCGAGGCGGATCTGCAACCAGGTGACCGGGTACGCCATCGAGGACGCCTCGGTCACATTGGGTTCCGTAACGGCGACGGTCGGCGCGTCTTCCTGGGCAGTGCCACCGCCGACGCCTCCAAGCGGTTCTACTGCGGCTGCGCGGTGGGCAACGAGGTGTGCGGCGGCAAGCTGCGTGACGGCAGCGGGCCAAGCTGTGCGAGCTGTCGATCCTTTACGCGGGAGAATGCCGAGGTGCTCAGGAGCGAGCTCACAGACCCGCGGCTTCATCACGTCGAGTTCGACCATGCGAGTGCGTCGCAGTGCAAGCGCGCCCTCTGCTTGGCATACGAGCTCGAGAAGGCGAGGCCCATCTCGGGCGTGCACCGCGATGAGTGGAACGGGTGCGCCTTCCGCAACGGCGATGTGGTGTACGTCGAGGATGGGTTTGTCACTCACGCAACCTCCAAGAAGCGTGTGGGCCTCGCGTACGCGTACCGGCCGTTGCGCCTTTCGCCGCTGCTCAACGCGCGCACCAATACGATTGAGATAGAGGACGGGCACGTGGCGCGCCGGGTGCGCGGCCAGGGCGGCTGCGTCATCGGCGCCGAGCCCCTCGTCTTCATCGATGGTGTGGCAACCTTCGAAGTTGTCATCAAGCGGTACGCAGCCGATAGCCTCGAGGCGCCTTTTGAGAGTGCCACTCTGAACGCCCCCCGCTGTGATTGCCTCCCTCATCAGGTACTCTGGCAGCGGTGACGAGGGCCTTGAGGTGGGCGTCACCACTACGAAGCCCGAGGACATTGAGCTCGCGACGCGAGGCTACGCGGCGTCCGTGTCTCCGTCATGGTTCTCCTCCGACAGCGGTTCTCTCTGGATAAATGGCCATCCCCTTTACCACCACGGGCAGTGGCAGCAGACACGCCCCACTGCTCTCAAGGCGGGCGACGTGGTGACGGTTCACATCAAGGCGTCGGGCCATTTCGAGATCTATTGCAATGGGCTCTTCCAGACGTGCTGGGCGGCCGCGCAAGTGCCCACGGATCGGCCGCTCTATCCCGTGTTTGGGCTCCGTGCGCCTGCTTGCGCCATTGCGACGCGGCTGCGGGACGCCAAGCTGGATGGATTGCCAAAGGGGCGGAGGGCCATTACGCTCCGTGGCATCGAGGGACGTCTGGGGGAGCTCATTGATTTGTCCAAGCACGGCCGACCACGCTATCCAGCCACGTTCCTCAACGTGCGCTCGCTCACCGACATCCAGTCGCTCGCGCCTCTCCTCTACGCACCCTGGGCTAAGCGCGAGCAAGGGTGCAAAGGTGCACAGCCCATTCTGATTCGCGCCGGGCCGGGCACCGGCAAGACCTGGTGCATCATGCAGCTGCTCTACCTCCTGGCCCTCGGACAACACGCCCTCTCGCCGCCGGCACGGCGCAAGGTGTGGCGCTCGCAAGGCTGGCCTACGCGCGCGCGCTACCTCGCTCATGGACGCTCAGAGCACTGCACAAAGCTCGAGCTCGTCCCGTACGCGCTCGACGCCCCGAACGCTGTGTGCCCTTGGTTGCCCTTGGTTGCCATGGATGGCCACTGATAGGTACCGTGTCCTCCTCTCTCAGGTACGTGATCTACGTCCAGAAGCTCGCGCGCCTCATGCGTCAGGCGAAGCCAACCCCCACTAAGGCGGATGACCTTGTGCGCTTCTACATGCGCGCGGAGCACGCGGAGGGCGTCTTTGGCGACGTGAGCGGCGCTGGTGGGGGCGGCGCTGGTGGGGGCGGCGGCGGTGCCGAGGGCCAGGATCGTGCGTCGGACGAGACTCTCGCGCTACTTGAGCAGCTGCTCGAGATGAGAGCCCTCATCTTGCTCCTCGACGGGGTCGACGAGGCCGCGGACCTCAAAGAGGTGATCGAGGACTATGTGTGCACCGAGCTGGTGCCTGCAGGGCACCCGATCGTGGTCACCTCACGCCCAGAAGGCGTGCGCCTGCGGCTGTACAAGCGCAACTTTGTCATCATGAACCTGGAGCCTCTGAGCAAGGAGCAGCAGCAGGCGGCCATCCGCATGCAACTCGAGGAGTCGGCGTTCTTCAACCATCTCAGCCAATTCTCCGAGATCCGCCAGATGCACGACAAGCTGTATGTGACCTCCGCCTTCCCGCGCGAGGCGGATCGGCTCGCGCTCGAGGCACGAAAGCTGCCCGACCGCTTCCTGCTCGACGAGACGCCCGATGCGGGGTGCGATCCGGAGATAGATCGTTGAGGAGCCCTCGGAGTGCCTTTGAGGTCGCCCTGACGGCCACTGATTGCCTCCCTCATCAGGTACAACCCAGAGATGCGGAACCACAATGTGCATGGCACGGTCTGCCAGCGGCGCGAGGCGGCGGCGGTGGCGCCCCAATCTGAATTCTTGCGCGAGCTGCACAGGCGCTGGGCCGCGAGTGGTCTGCTGCGTGAGATCGACGTGGCGCTTGCGCACCTGGACGACTTTGCGGACGACGCGGCGATCGAGGACGCGATGGGTCGAGTGTATCTGCCCGCGGGCCCCGCCGCGTCCGAGGACGCGCGCCTCGGCTTGAAGCTGGCCAAGTTGCTGACGAAGCGCCGGCGCAACGCGTTGCTGCTCGACGAGGCTCCTCCTCCGGCGGGGCAGTGGAGCGCAAGCTCGCTATGGGCGGAGATCATGGCGAGGACAGACGAGATGTATGAGATCGCGGAGCTGTACAAGGACCGGTTTGACCGGCTGCTGCGCCTCCTCTATGCGCGCATCGGGCAGCGCACGGACCTCGAATTCCACGTGAGCCGTTGGGATCCGAAGACGAGACGCGAGGAGCGCACGAGGCTCACGTCCCTGATGACGTGCGCTCTCAAGGATCCGATCCGTGTGCACGAGAAAGCTCTCGATGACTACCAGGGACGCTTCGCCGACGGCGCCCCTCCCGAGGCATGCGTGGCCGACCTCGTTCGAGCTCGCGCCATCCTGTCGGACGCGTCGCGCTTCCAGCAGCTGTGCGACGAGCTCGAAAAAGGGGTCCGCGAGGAGCTCAACGGCGAAGTGCTCACGCTGCGGCTCGTGCGCGGCAAGAACAAGTTTCGCACGCTTGACCCGTCGCACTTCCGCAACATCCTGCTCAACCTGCTGCTGCTCATCACGACGCGTGATGGCAAGACGATGCGCCTACTGTGCGAGGTGGAGCTCAACCACATCTTCGTGCTCCAGTACAATATGGTGGCGCACGCGCACGAGCACTACGACTTCTTCCGTTCACACCTCAAGGACTATGAGAATGAGCTCGCCGTCTCGATCGACTTTATGCTCGAGACGCGCATTCGGGTCTTTGAAGAGGTGAGTGCCCTCGGATGGCCGTGTCGTGTGCCCGTGAGAAAGAGGCAGGGCCCCTACTTGCCGTGCCTCCGACGAGTGCCCCCCTCCCCCGAGCGCCTCTGAGTACCCGTTCTGTGTGCCTCGGGTAGGTGGGAAAGACGCCGGTGCTGCTCTCCCTCCTGATCCTCGTGCTGGGCGCGCTCGAGAAGCCGGGTGCGAAAGCGACCCTCCCCTCATCCATCTACGAGCTCTACACGTGCGCCATGGACGCCGCCATCGCGAATAGCCTCGATACTTCGACACTCGGGGCGGCGGAGGCCAGCGGCGCAATCTCGCCCATCGAGCTCGCCAAGTCGATGCTCCGCCGTATTGCGACCGCCAATATGCTCGCACAGCGGCGCACGTTTTCACTCGAGCGACACGTGCTCGAGACCCTCGCGCCGCATCCCGATGAGTTGCGCCTGTGGCGCCAGCTGCTGCACACCTGTTCGAATGGGGCTTCGTCACCCGTGCCACTCGTCAAGGTGCTCGCCTTCGGTCGCCAGACCGGCGAGTTCCAGTTCAAGCACCTCTCCTTCCAAGAGGCCCTCTTCGTGCAAGCGATCACACGGCGCGAGGCAGATGCCTTCTGGCAGACCGACAAGGTCGCTGCTGCGCGCCTCAACGACGCCTTCTACACGAACACGTTCCGCATCGGCGAGGGCTGCCTCGGCCATGCCCTCGGCCGACAGCGGCCCACCTGGTCCTTTGCGCACGAGTTGCTCATCAGCGGCCACGCGGACCGCGGCCTGGCGCGCCTGCATCGGCTGCTTCCTCGCTCGGTGAGCCTCGCATCGCTCACGCTGCCCCTGAATCCGAGCGGCGACGCCGCCTCCGACTTCAGCGTCCCAATCTCGGAGGACGGGCCGAGTCCCTTTTGGATGCTCCCGAGCCTACCGGCGCCTCTCAACCAGAGCTTCCGAAGCGCGCGTGTGCTCGGCGCAGGCAAGGCGCGAGTGCTGTGCGTGCGCCGGTACCTCGTGACAAGTCCACTCGACGCTCGTGGCACGCCCGAGCCATGGGTCGCCCTCGAGCCGGGCGGCAGCCAGCACGCTGCCCTCCCCGCGGCGTGGTTTGAGGCCGAGACGGGCGCGATCGGGCTCGAGTTTGGCTGCGTGGCCAGCGACGAGGCCACGGACGGTGCGGGTGGCGAGGACGGCGAGGATGGTGACTCGTCGTCGTTGCCATCATCGCGCAGTGGCAGCACGACCGCCTCGGCCACGCGTCAGGACTCGGCGGCGCTCGAGAGTGACCATGTCATCCTCCGAAAGCACACTCAGATCACCTTCGACCAAGGCGCCGACACGCCTATGCTTCTCCAAACCCTCTCGCTCCTCCCCACAGACCCTTTGCGCCTCGAAGAGCTCAGCGTGCCCGAGCTGCATGCCCTGCTCGCTCAGCTGCTCCCGGGCTCGTCTGCAGCCGGGTTCGTCAGCTCCGCAGCTGCTGGGTTCATCAGCTCGTCAGCAGCCGGGTTCGTCAGCTCCGTATCCGATGCGTACTCGAATCCCTTCGCGTCACTCGCTCGCTTCACGGGCGCGGCTGGCTACCTCGAGGTGTTGCTTTTGCCCGAGGCTGCTCGCGCCTCTGAGCGCCTCTGATGGCACGCCTCTGAGTGCACCTCTGAGTGCCTCCGATTGCATCCCTCATCAGGTGTTGCTGAGCCGCGAGCCGCTACTCCTCGGGCCGCCGGCATTGGTCGCCACCATGCAGCCGGGCGTGGCTCACAATGCACATCGGCTGCTCTCCATGCGCCAGCGCCAGCACGCAAGCGCCTCGAGCAAGCGTGGTGCGCCGCCGCGCATCCTGCCTGACAGTGTACTCCAAGCCGCCTTCGCACAGCTGATGAACATGCCGCTGTCACCAAGCAACAGTGTCTCCGCCGCTCCTTCGACGGCTGAGCCTCCGACGGCTTGGACGGCTTGGCACGCGCTCGCTCTCGACGACGCGCCCTCGAGTGCAGCAGTCGTTGATGAGTTCATCTCGCGGGTGCCCGCGGCGAAGGCGACCGTCGAGGCGCTGCTCAGGACGGCGCTGCGCAGGGTGCACGCGCCCAACGTGGCGCTCCGACTGGCGACACGTCATCACCAAGGAGTCATCGACGTGGAGCCCCTACTCGAGCTCCGCTCGGAGATGCGCGATCCCCGTGATCCGTCGGGTCCGCCGCGTCGGCTCTCCCATTGGGTGCAACTTGGGCTCGACCCACAGGGCGCAGGCCTCGTCGAGTTCCTAATCGGGAGCGTGCCGCGGCTGCGCTCCTCAACGGTGCAGGTGCGCGCTCGCTCTGTTCCCCTCCAGCCCGCAAACGCTGTCTCTGATGACTTCTGATGACGCCATCCTCTGCTGCGGCTGTGTGCTTCTCGTCCGCCACTCACTCGTGATGAGCACTGATGACGTCCTGTTGAGCACTGATGGCGCTTTTCGTCCGCCACTCACACGTGTCCTTCACGAGTCGCGACCGTTCCACAGCTCTTCCTCGAGGCGTTGCATGCACGCAAGTACGAAGTGCTACGTCGGCTCGTGGGCGCCGGCATCATGGATGAGCCCGCGTTTGCCACCGAGGTACTCCCCGTGCTGCTCGCGCGCACCGAGCGGCTGCCCGCGTACCTCTACGTCCACCCGTCATCCAATCGTCTACCCGCGGCCGCCGTAACCGCCGGCGTAACGGCCGTCGGGAGCTCGGCCGGTAGCGGTACCGGTAGGGGTGCCGAGACAACGGACATGTTCGCCTCGCTCGAGGAGTCGACAGCCGAGGAGGCGGGCACACTCATGCGGGGGCTTGGGGCGGCCCACGGCGCCGTCTTCCGCATGCCCCACTCGCCATGGACCCTCTTCGTGCTCGATGAGAAGAGCCGCGCGATTGCGGAGGAGATGGCGAGCCGGTGATTGCCGCTGAGTGCACGCTGATTGCCTCTTGAGTGCATCCTGATTGCCTCTTGAGTGTCTGTTGATTGCCTCTCGAGTGCATGCTGATTGCCTCTTGAGTACATGCTGATTGCCTCTTGAGTGCATGCTGATTGCCACAGGAGGAGATGGCGAGCTTGTCTCCCACGCTCATCGCCTTCGACTGCCTCTGAGTGCCTCCCTCATCGTGAGCGTTAATTGCGCCCCTCATCAGGCACCCCGAGAGCCTCGGGCACGCGATGCTCTCCCCCGAGCTGCTGCTGCTCGCGCTCGTACCGCACACTCATCAGCTCGCGTTCCGCCTTCTGACGGAGCGCGGCGCACTCACCGTCCTCGATGAGAGCGTCATCTCCGCGCTGCTCGAGCCCTCGGCGCGCTTGACGAATCCGGATGAGGCGACGCGCCACGTGTACCCGACGCTCTCCTCGTGGCAGCGGTTACAGCTCGATCCAGATTCGACGAAACTCGTCCACTTCCTAATGCGGAACGTGCCCGCGCTCGCGTCGCTCGACGTTCTGCTCAACGCGGCGCATGCGGCACGCGCGGCGGACCTTTTGATGAGCGAGGTGCCTCTGAGCGACGGTGCGGTCGATGCGCTCCTCATTCCACACGCGTCTCCGGCCGCGCTGCGCGGCATGCCGTGGGACGAAGCTGCCTCGTCGCCCGACGCGGTCGTGTACGACTCGCCACACCCTTACCCGCCCGACGCGGTCCTGACCGAGCCGGTCTCGTTGCCCGGCGCGTCGCGCGTGTACGTGGCCTTCCACGAGCAGACCCGCACGGAGCGGACCGCGAGCGTGACGCTACGCTGGCGAAGCGCCCACGACGGCTTTCAGCACACGTCGGAGCGGTTCGCGGGTGCGGCGGCGCAATGGCCCGGCGCGGGCAAGATGCCCGTGCTCGAGATCCCCGCCGACAATTTCGAGCTTCAGTTTGAGTCCGGGAGAGGGCCGGCCCGCTGGGGCTACCGCATGGTCGTGTGGTCCCGGGGCCCGCCCGCATGGTGCCGCTTCTCAGAGCTCATGCTCCACGACTCGAAGGACGCTGATCTGTTGTGCCGCACGCTCCTCACGCGATCGCCACGGCTCGCGGCCTTTGCTGCGAACGAGATGACCGAGATTGCGCTGAGCGCCGCCGCCAACAACCCAAAGCGCGCACCCGCCGCGGCGGCCGTGCTTGGGCGGGTCGCAGCGTGCTGTGGCGACGCGGCTCGGCCCGAGATGAGTGACGCAGTGTGCGACATGCTGCTACGCCCGAGCGAGGGCGGTACGCCTTGGGAGAAGCTCCTCGTCAGCAACGCGTCGCCCAAGCTCACGATGCGCCTGATGCGCACGCCGCGCCTCGCGATCGCGGCCCAGTCGCTCGAGCTGCTCCTCAAGGCACTGGTGCCCAAGCATCGGGAAGCGGCCCAGGCGCTCCTGCGGCTCCTGCCCTCGCTCCCCCCGGGGCTCACACCCAAACTTTTGGAGCGTGATGACGAAACCGGGCTCGTCCGGTGGGTCGAGCTCGTGCGAGATGCACGCTGCTCCCGTCTCGCGCGCACGCTGTTGCAGGTGAGTGCCACCGAGTGCCGCCGAGTGCCTATGGTTGCCACCGATTGCTGCGCTCGTTTCTGATTCCCTAAGTCCGCCACTGATCTCCCGCTCATCTCCCGCCTCGTTGCAGCACGAGCCCTCCCTCGCACCGCATGCACTGCTCGCCACCCTCGCCGTCGGCTATACGCACCTGTACGGCGTGCTCCGCGCGCCGCCATACAACCTCGAGCTCGACGAGGCCACTGCGCGCGCCTTATTAGGACCCCCTTCCATAGTAGGAGCTGGTTCGTCAGAGCAGCCCGAGGCGCCGAGCCGGTGGCAGGAGCTCGTGCTGCACGGCCCATGGCCCCTCGTGCTGGACCTGATGCGAGAGCAGCCTCTGCTCCGTCAGGCCGCGCTCAGTACGACGCTCGTGGTCGAGGCGATGTTCACGCCGCTCACGTCGACGATTGCACTGCAGCTGGTGCAGATGGGCGCCAATCTCCCCCCCGAGCTCGGCACGATGCTCCTCGCTCTCCCCTGCCCTGCACCTCGCTGGATGCTCCCTAGCGCCGAGGCGCGAGAGAGTCTGCGGGAGGCTGTGGTCGTGCGTGGACTGCGAGCCTCGCATGCCCGGGCCGAGGTGCTCGGATTCTACCGGCGCTCCCACGAAGAGGTTACACGCGCCGGGCTGAGCGCGGTGCTGGTGGGCGCCGTGGCGGGCGGCGGGCAGGATGCGCCCGAGGAGCGACGGCGCGTGTACCGCAAAGTGGGCAGTGATCTCGTGCTTTGGTTCCGATTGCTGGACGAGGAGGTGGAGACGGGGGAGGCGGAGGCAGCGGGCGGTATGGAGGCTGCCAGGAGCCCCGGCGATGCGCTCGCGAGCGCGGGTGCAGGAGAGGCGGTGGAGCAGGACGAGGGGGACGAGGGGGAGGAGGGGGACGAGGGGGACGAGGGGGACGAGGGGGAGAAGGACGAGGCGGACGGCAAGGACGCAGCAGGGGAACGAGAGGAGCCTGAGGATCAAGTGGGCGCATGGGTCATCACCTCCACCGACGCCCTGCTCAAGGCCGCGCGAGGGCAGCATCTCTCACCCGAAGAAGTCCTAGCGAGGGTTGAGGACAATGCCATGACGCCAAACAAGGTGGGCCAAACATGGTCGGTCCTGGCCAAGTTTGGCAAGTACGAGCCTGCTAACGAGCTCCTTGTGGGCAGCATCGATTCGTCCGGATGGTACACAAACGGCAGTGCCATCGACGAGAATGAACGCGGCATCGAGCCAGGCGAGCGTCGGGATGTGACGGACATCGAATCCTCGGGGGCTGCGAAGGACCACTTGCTGAGCAGGCTCGTGCAGGTAGCGGCCTGTGCGCCGCTCGTGCGTGCCCTACTCGCACGCATGCCCGCGCTCCGCACGGCAGCACTGCTCGCTGCCCTCGAGGCGCCCGGTGTGGAAGTCTACCGACGGTTCACTGAGGAGAGTGCGCTCGAAGTGGATGAGGGGATCGTCGATGCTCTGCTCGAGCAGACGAATCCAGCGGGAAAGCACTTGCCAAATTCGGAGCTGCTCAAGACGCGCTGGGGCCAACTGCTGCTGTCGCTGAAGACCAAACGGCCCCTCATCGAGAGCCTGCTGGCCGCCCACCAACGCCTGCGCGAAGCGACGCTCCACCCAAGCCTGCTCGCGGCCGCCCTCCGCCCGATCTCGCGTGAGCTCGCCTTGTGGCTACTCGTCGAGAAGAACGTGCCCGTGGACCCAGGCGTACTCGAGGCGCTGATGTTGTACGACCCCTCATTGGGAAGAGAGCCTCAAGAGCTGATCCTGACCTCCGCCGACGCAGCGACGCCACTCAGCTGGTGCACCCACTTTGTGCGCCGCGCGCGCGATTTGAACGACAAGCCCGTCTTCAGTGCTGCCTCGGGCAAGGACTTGCATGTGTGGTGGCTACGAGGCGGGCTGTGGCTCGTGTCGCTCGCTCGAGAGATGCACGACAGGCCAACGATCTCAGGCGTCTCGGCCACGCTCCCGAGCCATGGCAATCTGCCGCCTCTCGAGCGTGCGATGACGTGGCAGGCCTTCGAGGGACAAGACCGTGTCGACCGCTCCGTGATGGTGCATCTCATCAGGCCTGGCCCCAGCCGACTGCATACCCTCGTGCAATCCGCTCCGTGCGCCGCCCTCCTCGAGGCACTGCTCGTTCGCGCGCCCTCGCTCGCACCCGCCGCGCTCGCGGCTTCGCTCGAGGTCCATGGATCGGAGCCCTACCGACGACTGACGGAGGGGCCGTTACGGATCGACCTAGACGCGCCGACTGTCTCTTTGCTGCTGCAGCCGCCGCCAGTCGGGCCGTCGGGTAGCGCGTCACGCTACCCGACGCGATGGAGCTGCCTCTTCCGTAACGGCTGTCGGAGCGTCGCTCCGTTGCTCCCGCCGCTGATGAAGCGCTTCCCGAGCCTCGCTGAAGCGGCACGCGCCCAGGTTGCGCCCGCGCCCCCCGATGGTGATGGCGAGGGGGAGCCTACCCTGCTGCCGTATGGCACCGAGGAAGGTGCGGAGGGAAGCGAGGAGGACGGGGGCGACGAGGGGGCGGAGGAGAACGTGATGGACGTGGACAACGGTGTCGAGGAGGACGAGGACGATCTCGATTGGGATGATGATGAGGAGGACGAGGAGGAGGACGAGGACGCGTGATCAGGGGCTTCGGATGGTGGCTCTGCATGCATAGCCATACCGACGAGCGACGGGACCTCGGGCGGGGACACGGGAATCGGGAGGGGTTCGGTCCGGTTCGGGGATTCTGGACTCTCTCGTCCCGGTCTGTCATGACTCGTGCGTCGTGGTGTAGAAAACGCTATACCCGCGGGGCGAAGCGTATTGATGAACGATCGAAACCGCTGCTGGAGGAATTCAATCTGCAAATAAACTCTGACCGACTCAACACGACACAATCTTCCACACACAATCATACTCATACGATCCTTTGACATCGTGGTCGGTCTTCCGCGGTTCCGACCCAGCCCACAGTCCACACATTCATGTCGGGCAGCGCAGAGCAACGCACTGAGGACACTGTGACTGAACACACTCCGCAGACCACTTCGAACTTCACGCCATGCTTCCGTTACCGTTTGACATCACCCGTGTTCGCGGCTCACACTGTGGGGGCTCTGCACATACGACCCGCGCTCTTGCCAGCGGCGGGGCCATCCATGTGTGTCACACTCAGCGAGCGGAGAGTACACGTGATCGCTCCACATAGCATCAGGCATGGGACATCACGACCAGGTTCGGGATCATCTCTCTCTCCACCAGCCCACCACGACAGTCCCCTCCCCAGATCATCGCACATCATCATAAAGCACACGCTGTGCCACTGGAGCTCGACCGGCCGTGCGCTTGCCAAATTTGGGAAGCTATCGGTCGTAGGCCAGAAGGAACGTCTCCTTCTGCCCCTCGAGATTCGGGTCGACGGCCGTCTCATCCGCGTCTCCCTCGAAGGCAGGTAGCGAAGGCGGGTGGCGCAGCTCCGGCCGCGACGCCGGCTCTTTCCCCCTGAGGATGTGATCCCAATAGGCTGGGTTGCCACGAGAGCCCATCACGGGAACCTCGAGCCTCTGGAGCGCAATCTGAGCCATCTCCTCGCGCGACGTCGAAGGCGAGCTGGAGAGGCGGATGGGCGACTTGTCGCGCGCGCGGGCGAAGGGGGAGGTGGCTGCGCCCGCCGGCGATGCCCCAGCTCCGAGCTTCAGGTCCAAGAGCGACGTGCCCGTCATGGTGATTTGCGGAAACCACTCTACGTCCGACTCCGGCATCCTTGGAGGGGGACGATCACTCGAGGCGCCGCTTCGGGCGCGGTACGGCTGCGACGGGCGCCCCTCGCGCGCGGTCAACCACGAGATGGGCAACCCGCGTCCCTCCAGCTCATCGAGGGCACGGCCCACAGAGTCCAAGACCTTGTCCGCCGCACTTTCCTCGGGCAAGGGCGAGGTCTTGGGCATGGGCGAGGACGGCTGCAGCGACCGTGGGCTTCGGCGCGAAATGTCGCGGAACTGGCGGCCGACAAGTCGCTTGGAGCGCAGGTCCTCGAGGCTCTGGCGTGTGACCAGATTGGCGGGGGGCGGCGTGTCCGGGAATGAGTTCGGCGCCACCTTGCTCGGCTTCTTCGGCGGCATCAGGCCCGCTAGCTGCAACTTCTTCGCCTTGGCCACCGCCAAGGCCTCCTGCTCCTTCTTGCGCGTCTCCTCCTCCTCGTCTAGCTTCTGGAAGTACTCGGCGCGCGCCGCACGCCAGCGATCGACGAGCACGCGCGCCAAGACGAGCACTCCGGCGCCCACCACCACCGAGGTGATCAGCACCCCGAAGAACCAGTGCGTGAACACAATCCAAGCGGGCGTGGGCGGCGGTGGCGCGGCGGGTGGCAGGGGCGGCGCCGGGGGCGGGGGCGTGAGGGGCGGCGGCGGCATCGGGGGCGGCGGCGGCGGCGGCGGCGGCGGCGGGGGGGGGGGGGGCGGCGGCGGCGGCGGGGGCGGGGGCGGCGGGGGGGGCGGCGGCGTGGGGGGCGGCGAGGGCGAGGGCGGCGGGGGATGGCATGGTGGCGGCATCGGCGGCGTTGAGGGTGGGGGGTAGGGCGAGGGCGAGGGCATCGGCGGCGAGGGTGGAGGGTGCCTGGGCGGGGGCGGCATCGGGGGAGGCGGCGGCGGCGGCGGCGGCGGCGGCGGAGCGGGCGAGGGCGGCGGCGAGGGCTTTGGGAATCGCGGCGCGGGCGGCGGCGTCGATGGCCTTGGCGGCGTTGGTGGCGGCGGCGGTGTTGGTGATGCTGAGGGTGGCGGTGGTGGCGAAGGTGGCTTTGGCGATGGCGGCGGCGGCGGCGGCGACGGTGGTGGTGGTGGTTTTGGCGACGGCGGTGGTGGCGAGGGCCTTGGCGACGGCGGCGGCGGAGGCGGCGGGCGCCGCGGCGGCGGGCGCGGTGCGCGCGCCGGAGGATAGGGTGGCAGTGTGGGCGCCGGCGGCGGCATGGGCAACAGAGGGAAGATCCACGACCACCAGGGCGATGAGGACGAGGCGGGAGTACCCGAGAAGTCGCTGGGTTCGCCTCCGACCATGTGCATCGCGACTGCCACGCGTTCGCGATAGGCGACGCTGACATGCATCGCGACGAGCTGCATGCCGAGAAGGAGGACGATCGTCAAGGAGCAGCACATCATCAGGAGCGCGAGGCACCAAGCACGGCGCGCCGACTCGACCCGCCGGCGCGTCTGGCGCTCAAGCGAGGAAACGTGGCTATGGAGTTGCTGCATCAACTCATGGGCGGGCGGCGTGGGCGGCGCGTCGTCCGCCCCCGTCCTCAACGTGAGCGCGAATTTTTGCTTTTTGCTCTTGGGTGTCTTGGAGGCCGAGCCGAAGGGGTTCCAAGAGGCCTTTGACTGCATGTGAGCCTTCTCCATCTCCATGAGCTGCTGCCGCCGCTGCTGCGCCGTGTAGAGTGCGCAGCCGACAGTGGCGATCTCGAAGCTGGTCGTGTTGTCGTGGCGCACCCACACCAAGGAGCCATCGGTCGCGCCGCTCACACACGTGAGCTCATGCTGCATGTGCTCCGAGAGAGCGCCCAGGTGTGAATACGCGGCGCGCAGCTGGTCGGGGAAGTCTGTAACGAACAAGCGCTTCGGCGGAAGCGGCGCGTCGTCGTCGGCGGTCAGCGCCGCCGTGAGCGCTTCCAAGTCCGCCTGCACGTCACGCACGTTCACGCCGCAGCTGCTGAGCCAATCAAGCAGGTCGGCCGAGTACGCTGCAACGGCAGCCTCGCCAGCCGACTTCCCTTCCGCTCCGCCTTTCGCACCTTTACCGGCAAACCTTGCGTAGATGTCCTCGGGGGAGGGCGGGAGGGCGCCAGCGCCATCTTTCACAGCCACCGCCACCGGGGCAGCTGGGGCCGACGGCAAGTCTTCGTAAAGGATTGGTGAGAGTTGTTCCATCGCTTCGTTGAGCTGTGGCACCTTCGCCGCCGCATGGAGCACGGCCAGCGTGGCGAGGATCGCGGGCGCGACCTTCTTGGCGAACTCGACCGGCCGGTCGATGAGGAGCACAGCGTCGTCGGAGGACGGCTGCAGATCGTAGGCGCACAGGAAGAAGAGCTCCAACTCGCCCTGATCGATGGTAGAGAGCGCCGTAGAGGGAGGGCCGCTCTTGGGCGCGGGCAGGACTTCAGGCGGGGGTAGCACGGGCGCGAGTCGACGGCCGTCGGCACGGCGCAGCACGAAGAGCGAAGGGCAGTCTCCGTGCTCCGAGGCGAGGGTCCCCAGAGCGGCGAGGGCGAGGCTCAGCTGCACGTCCGCTTGACTCATCGTCTGGTCGACCTCCGTGAACGTATCGATGATGTTCATCAGCATGTTCTTTTGAGGGGTGAGTGACTGCACCATCTCGACTGAGGACTGCCCGAGTGCCGCAATGTCCTCCACCTCCTGCGCGGTCCATTCGCGCTCCACCTTGAGACGCTCGCCTAGCGCGGTGCCCTCGCGCCCCACGCCTGCGCGCTGGATTTCCGTGAGCAGCTGGTAGTGTCGCACCTGCACACGCAGAGAGGCACGCCAGGCAGGGGAAGGCGGGGGAAGTCAGCGAATGGGAATCAAGGGAAAGACTCAAGGGAAAGCATGTGGTGGGCCGTCGGGCCGTCTGGTCGTCGGGAGCAAAGGAGGTGGCTGCGGCGGCGGCGGCGGCGGCGGCGGCGGCGGCGTACCAAGCACGTCGCGATCCGTTCATTGAGCTGGCGTTCGAGCGCTTCCTTGCTCTCGAGCTGGCTCTCGTCGAGCATCACGCGCTGCCTCTGAGCTCCGAGCTCGAGATCGAAGCGCTTCGAGAGCGCGGCCTGCTCCGCGATCTCGGCCCGCGCGAGTCGGAGCTCGCGCTCGAGACCCTCGATCGGCTCCTTGAGCTCACGGACAGCTTCGGCGGCCTCCGCCGACATGGTGCGCGCCGAGATTGGGCCTCTTGCTGACGGGATGGCACCGAAGCCGGGCAGCGGAGGCAGGACCAGCTTGAATACGTCGGGCGGCATGCCTCCCGGGCTCCCGGGCATGACGACCAGGGCGGTCGACGTTGAGCTGCCTGCAGCACGGAGCGCCCTGCAGCACCGCGAGAGCCATCCTTCGGCCGAAGATGATGCCGGCTTAGACGAAAGCTCCCCCTCATTGACGCGGTCCCCCTCGTCTGCCGGCAGCAGCAGCAGACGCACCTCCATCACGTCTGGACTGATGAGCGCGAAAAAGTCCGTCTCGGGGGTGACGTCGTTGCCGTTGATCTTGAGGATACGATCCAGCACCTGGATCGCGTCGCCGTACGCCTCGGCGATTGTGCCTGGAAGGATGCCAGCCACGACGACGTGGTTCTCAGCGTCGGCACCGATGGCGATGCCGATCTCCTCGCCAGGAGTCTTCCGCTGCAGCACCACCTCGAACGGCTCGGGTGGGCTGTGCTTCGCTTCCTCATCCACAAGCCGCACGTGTGCGTCTGAGCTTCCCTCGGCGGGAACGCACAGCCACCACATGAGCATGACCACAAGGCTGAGCAGCACGCCGACCGCTATCCATTCCGCTATCCATTTCTGGTGCAGATCGTCTTCGAGCCATTCCACGACGTAGCTCTGCACACTCGGGGGGGCCGCAGGCGATGGAAAGGACGGCGGCCGCGGAGGGTCGTCGGGCACGACGATGATCTCCCAGTGCCACGCCTGCCCAGACGCCATTGGGTTGGCGGCGAAAAGCTGGACAGCGACGCTGCAGGACAGAGTTGGTTTTTGGACCGGCGTTTTCGGAAACTCGTTTTTACCGGCATCCGAAACTGTTGCAAACATCTCTCCCATCAGATTCGAAATTTTCTCTGAGCTGCTCAGTGATACAGTAGAGATCTAGAGTTCACAGCGGTCGACGCCCCCCAAGTCACTGCCGCCCGGGCTGTGTTCACGTATGTCGAATCACGATCGTCGCGGCCCCCTGAAGCCCGATCGAAGAGTTAGTCCCTCATGGCTACACAGAAGTGCGTGCACTACTTGTACATGAGGAGCGTGCCCTCGAAGCGCAGCTGGACGGTGATCGCGCCTCGTTGCTCGCTCCGCCCCGGGAGGCGCAGGGGCTCATCCTCGTACGTGTGCGTGCGCCCATCCATCAAAGGTGTGAGCTTGATCTCGGCGACCCCGATGAGGTCATCTCGGTAGTCGTCGTCCGACCGGCCGAATATGAACGAGTCACGATCCCACACCTCGAGCACGAGCCGCGTGAACGGGGCTTCGTCATTGTCGTAGATCCCGTCGCTCGAGGTCGCACCTCCCTCAAGGCGGAGCTCGAAGGCCTCATTCCAGTACGGCTCGCGCGAGTCGCGCACCACGCGCGTGCTCACGCGCCCGTACGCGCCCTCGGGCAATCTCGAATCGAGCAGCCCCACGCGCGCATAGTGACGAAACTTTGACGCCAGCTCGTGCAGCGCCGTCGGCCCGTAGGCGGCGGCCGCGGCGAATGCGCTGGCGAGCACGCCCTCGCCCATCCCAGCAGGGAGCATTCCGTACGCCAGACCGTATGCTAGAGGCGCCTGCTCAACCGCCGGCGCCGTGCTGGGCGCCGTGCTGGGCGCCGTGATGGGCGCCGTGCTGGGCGCCATCAGGTAGGCCACCACGTACGCATCTGACTGGTCGAGGCTGGCGGGGTCCGGATCGTCAAGGTTGGGCAGGCCGCTCGCACGCACGATCCGGAGCTGGAGGAAACGCGGGTCGAACCGATTCCACTGCTTCGTGAGCTGCTGCCAAGCCTCGATCCCGTGCCGGTTGACAACGTACCCCTGGCACCTGGCGAGCTCCCGAGATGAGCAGAGCTCCTCGAGCACCTGCCGGTACGGCTGCTGTAACGGCTGCAGTAACGGCTGCTGGGTACTCGAGGATGGACTGGTCGAGCTGAGGGACGCCTTGAGGGTAGCGTACCGCTCGCGCAGGCTCGCGGGCAGCAGCGCCACGACCTCTTCGTCCAACGGCTCGACACGTCGTCGTCGCACCAGCCACGCGACCGGCCGACGCAGCTCGCGATAGATCTCGTCGGCTCCCTGTCCAAGGACGAACCAAATTAATGAGCCTAATTAGGACGAACCAAAGGAGGAAGCGGAGCGCCACCGCTTGGGCGTTGGGTGGGTACGGAGGGGAGTCGGGGGCAGTCGGCGGGGAGATCGTAGGGAGATCTGAGCTCGCGAGAGCTCGCGCATCGCTTGGGCGTTGGGTGGGTACGGAGGGGAGATCATCGGGAGATCGGAGCTCGCGAGAGCTCGCGCACACCTTGCGGAAGATGAGCCAAATGAGGAAGCTGAGCTTGAGCTCATAGTAGATGGGTAGCCGCGAGAGCAACAGGTCATAGAAGCCCTCGGTGAAGGTGAGGAGCAGCGCAATGAGCCAAAAGGTGAGCCACTGCCGGTCATCATCGCCGCCGGGCGACTCGATCGCGAGCAACGAGCACCACAACCCATACACGTACAGGCCGAGCCCTACGTAGTTGGCAAGCATCCCAGTCCCCTCAGGGTCGAGAATGCAAGGCTGGTTGGGCTTGGCCTGGGAGCAGAGTGGCGGGCGCTGACGGAAGGCGGCGCCGAGGGCGCCGATCTCGGTGCTCACCAGATGGGTCATCCGCCTCCAGCTGGCGACGCCTGGCTTGAGCTGGCATCCGCCGGGGAACTGGTAGAAGCATGCCGTCTTGGGCGTGCAGCCGAGCGGCCCGCCCGTGCACGAGACCTGGCCAAACTCGTCGACCGCCGGGCAGAAGCCCGCTCCGTTGCACGGGAAGGCCGTGCTATTCTCCATCGCGCCGATGATTTTGCCGCACGTGCCGATGCATTGAGCCTTGAAGGGCAAGCCGAGGCATATTGTCTGGCAGTCAATCGTGCCGTCGTTGAGGGCGGTCACGTCGAGCTTGGCTAACATGATGCCGACGAGGACCGTGCACAGCTCGCACTTGGCACCCTGCGAAGGTGGCACTCGAAGGTGTGCGGCGGCCAGTCAGTAGACGTTGCAATTTCGATTCGCGAGCGCGCATCGAGTCTTTGGCTTCCGTACATCGGTGCCACGGATAGCGAGCCAGCTCAATTGCGAGACCTGCTTGATTTCCTGCCACTTGGCGACGGAGCCCATTCCGAGAGAGACGAGCGCCCACGGCGGCATGCGCAGCAGCGACACAACCGGGTTCCAAAACATGACTTCGGCTGGACCTTCCTAAAAGAGATTTGAGGTCCAGGAACTGCGGACCTCAGATTTGAACGAGGAAAATTACCGGTACATGTAACGTTAACGCGCACTTGTGGGAAACGTCGCTCGTTCCGGAACCGAACTGACCTGAAATGTTGAGACCGAGGTCGAAGCGTGCGCGCGCGTGCGCGTGCTCAGGTATGCGGCGCCGCTTGAGACGCCGCCTGCGCATGCCTCGTATCTGTAGCGCGAGCGTGTGGTCACTTTCGCGTGTTTCGAGTCTCGCAGGCTTCGGCGGGCTCCTCTCATGTCAACGAAATGGCTAGGGCGAGCGAACGAAACACCTGCCGCGGAGACAGGGGCTGATGGCAGCGAAGAGCATTCATTCTTGTTGAAGAGAATGAAGAGAATGGATTCGTTTCGTCGAAAAGTGGAGAACAATAAGACAATTGGAAGCCAGAAACTGGACTTCATATTAGCGAAGCGACACCGGGTCTTGATATTGGCACGCATCCTTCTGGCAGTGCCAGGACCCGCCTTTTTGACTTTCTCAGCCATTCAACACTTTGAGATCACTACCGTGACCGCGGGGTGGGCGTTGTCTGCGCCTATCACGCAGCTCGAGACTGGGCGAGAATTCGCGCTCGCTGTCGGGTTGATTACAATTCCGTTGTGGATTCTTTCGTTCCTCATTGCGCAGATCGAAAAGACTGCTCAGAAGTTCGCCAAAGGCAGCCGCGTGTTCGTGAAGCGCAGCAGCGGAGATGAGAGCTTTGGGTATGTGAAGAAGTACGATGCGAAGGAGCAACAACCATACACCGTGGAGCTTGAATCTGGTAAGGACGAGAAATTCGATGAGGCGGAGATCGAAAAGAAACCGGCTCAGAAGTTCGCCAATGGCAGCCGCGTGCTCGTGAAGCGCAGCAGTGGAGATGAGAGCTTTGGCTATGTGAAGGAGTACAACGAGAAGACGCAAGTCTACACGGTGGAGCTCAAAACTGGTCCGCCCGAGGAGCTCGATACTGGGGAGGGCTCCATGCGAGATGCTCTTGTGATCTCTCGTGAGCGTCTCGTGCGTCTCTGGAAATACTTCCTGAGTCTCTGGAAATGGGATCAACGGATCTGGACATGGCCAAAGGCCTTTGAGGCTGCTTTGTTTTGGGGCTGTGTCTTAGGGTACGCATTACTCTACCAAGCCGATTGGATCAGGGCGCTCCTCCTTTTTCTCCTTTTCGCCCCGTTCGTGATCGCACTGATTTTGTATATGGTCACAAAGATTGTGCAATCCATCATCGACTACCAATACAACCAAAAAGCCGAGTACCATACATTTGTGAACTTGCAAGCAGTTCGGCTCAGCATCCTGACCATCTTCGGCGTCTGTCTGACCGTCTATGCTGTGTCGGCAATGTCGCGGGTGGTCATTCCATACATTCTGGTGGTACCCTTTGTGGAGCTCTCACTCAGTGGCATCACCTGTACGGACCGGGACGCGTTCTGGACTGCGTTTAACGCTTCGTTCGAGAGCTTGAATGCTAGCTGCCGTGCCCTGCCCAATTGCGGTTACGCTTCGTTCGAGAGCCTGTGCCAGGCCGTGCAGTACGCACCAATGGTGCAAGCCGTGAGCGTCGACTTGGTCATTGTTCTCATCTTCAATTGGGTAGCGTGGGTGCTTGGCTCGCTGCTCGTCTTTGGAACTGGCCGTGCAAGCCAAAAGAACGGCTACACGCAACTGCTCTCCAAACACATGCTCGTCGCCATGGTGCTGGGCCTTGGGCAATTGATGAGTGCGTGCTACTCACTCGTGCGCCTCCTTACTCTCGTGCCCATGCTGCGGCTGCCGCGCCCGGCTGCCTACTTTGACGATAAGGGGTTGATGTATTGGGAGCTACCCTTCTTCTGCTACGATACGTGCACATTAAACTATTATTGGGTTAGCATCTTCGTGCACGTGCTCATCGCCGTTGCGCTCAACTTTGACTTCCTCAAAAAGTATGCATCGGCCATCGGCGCCGGAGACCAAGCAGCCATCGAGAAGCTCAAAGAGAAGATGAGGGAGGAAGGCGAGTGGAGCGACGAGGCTCCATATTTCTATTTCATTCCTGCTAAATTTGTAGAGGAGTGCACGACCCGATGGTTGCCTCCCATGCAGGAGCTGCGTCGCTACGGTCACCTAGAAATGAAAGAAATCCGTCTCGTCGACGCGTTCGAACAGGCGGAGGAGGAGGAGGAGGAGGAGGCACCGCTGGCAAAGGAGGAGGCGGCGGTCGAGAAGGTGCGGGCCCAGAAGGCGGTCAATGCCAAGGACATTGGCAAGGGCATCGACGCGTCAAATCAAGCGGCCGATAAGGAAGCGGCCGATAAGGAAGCGGACAAGAAGGAAATTCAAGGCATCGACATGGGCGATGGCACCGACGTGTTCAAAATCAAGAACATCAAGGACGTCCTCTTCGTCAGCCATCGCTGGGAAGAGCCTGGTCGGCCCGATGTCAACGGGGTGCAGCTGCAGGCCATCAAGGAGTATCTCAAGGAACACCCCGAGATCAAATGGGTCTGGTTCGACTATTCATCGATGCCCCAGAAAATCGGTGGCATCGACGCTCGGACTCAAAAGGAGAGGGCCGAGTTCCAACTGATGCTCGAATGCATCCCCAACCTCTACCTGACCGCGCAGGTCCTCATTCTCCTCGATGGGTCGTACGCGTCCAGGTTCTGGACGCTGACGGAGGCATGGTGCTCGATGCAGACGGCCACAAAAGACGGGCTTGAGAATTCTATTTCCTCAACGGAGGATGCTGACTTCACGGGCTCGGATGTAAAAGTCGGGTCGAGATGCACGATTAAGTGCATCCACAACGCAGCTAAAGATACGACAAGCAAAGGTCTTGTTGATCTGGTTGCCACTAAGACGCCTGTGGAAATTTATGGAATCCTCGAGAAGCCAGACGTGGGCGTCACCAACGCAAAGGACAAGGAGACCATGCTGCCCAAGATCCTGAAGATCGATGAAGATGTCATTGAGGGCTTTGAGAACGGCTTTAAGAAGCTGCAGAGCGAACATCAGAGCCCTTCACAGCCAAACTCGGGAAAGCTTTCTCCCAAAAAGTCTCGGGTGGCTCCTTCGGACTCCACAGGTGATGTCACTGCCTTCAATGACCAGTGAGTCATACATAGTGTATGGCCCACACACACCGGTCACCGCGAATGCGCGGCGGACCAAGCCGGTAAATGCGAGGATGCGAGACGGGTGACGCATGACGGGTGACGCGTGACGGCCCAGCCCAAATTGCTCTCGTCATCGAGTGGGCGTCCGTGGCGGGGCGCTCGGCGACGGACGGCCCGTCGAGGTCTCGAGGACGACAGCAAATATTGGGCCGGGTGACGCCCCAGGGCCCAGCGCGGGCGGCGGTGGCGCGGGGTCCGTGCGCTCGACCCGTTAATTACGGTTCCAGTTGCTGACGCATGCTGACGGTTTTCCTTCATGTTTTCCTTACTGGGCCTTTTTTCCCTTGTGTTGACCGAGGGGAGCGGAACCGTCCGATTTGAGACGGTGGTCTGCTGGGGCGTGTCGGTCGCGAGCGCGGCCGCGGGGGATTCGCGATGAAACTGACTATGTGACTGACTGACTGACTTTTTTTCCAGCAGTTAGGTCCTCGGAATATCGATGCCAATCTTCGCGCACGCGGGCAGTAACGCCACCAGTTTCGCGTCTTTCGTGCCGTGAACGTTCACGCCCACACAAAAGGGAAAATTTACCCGCTTAACGCTTCCCAGAGCGTGTCTAAGATTCGGTTGCCGGTCTTCACTGTGTCCTGTTTCACTGTTAACAAGAAAGCCCAAAATGGCGCTCTTTTCGACGATCTCGACGATCGCCATTGCCTTTGAACCGTCCACAGCTGCCTCAGTATGCGCACCGCGCACCTTTCGCAGCACGCCTGTGCTAGCCTCTGTAGCTGATTTCTCGGGCGAGTGGTGCATGGATCTCAAGGCCTCCGACTCGCTGGGCCCATTGTTGCGCGAGCTCGGCGTGTCTCGCATGCTTGCGGCGGTCGTCACGAGACTAGCCGTCACGCAGCGCATCGTGCAGACCGGTAGTACCGTGACTATTGAGGTGAAGACTCCGCTCTCGGCGGAGACGCTAGAGCTCAATCTGGATGGATCTGAGGCCCTGCTGCCTGGGGTCACTGGTGGCTGTACGAGAGCTTCGACTAGGTGGCTCGACCGAGAGCGGATTGAGACCCGGCAGTGCGTTGACCAGAGCGGGCGCCTCGACGATCCCGATGCGCGCCTCTTCGTCACCACGCGCTCCTTGTTTGACGCCGGCGCGGGGCTCCTCGAGGACTGCGCGGTGGTGGCGCGGAGCTCAGGCGAGGTCATGAAGCCCAGGGCGACTGCAAAGCGCATCCTGCGGCGGGTGGTACCCAGCCGCGCATCTACGACGAGCATGCTCATGCCTGGATTGCAGTGCAGCGAGGATGACGGCAGCGTGCTCACCGAGAGCAGTGTGGAAGCGGCGCTGAGCGACCTGCGAGAGCAGGCCAAGGCCTTTTTCGGGTGCCATCCCGAATCGCTTGCGATCGGAATCACGGGTGACGTCACGCTGCTGCATCTCGACGGGCCATGCGTGGTGGTTCAGTTGAGTGGTGCCTTCTGGCATCGGCGCGAGACGGTGCTCGCAAACACGGCCGCCTTCTTGATGAGACGAATCCCCGAGATTGCCGAGGTGACGGTGCCCGACGAGGAGACGTTGCTCGATGTGCTCCGCGACGAGGAGACGGGCGAGATCATCGAGGACCGGCGCGCGCCTGACTTGACTGGCGACCGGCAGACGCTCATCTACCAGGGCATTGATCCGGACACGCGCGGGCCGTTCGCGAGCGGGTACGGCGGCTTCCGCGTCGGTGGTTCGATCTTTTCGTAGTTGAGAGAGGAGGAGCGAGGCGCGCGGCGCGCGCGCACAGCGCAGCAGTCACACAGGGCCATGAAGCCCAATGATCTTGGAAGAGGCTTGTGAGAAAGAAATCAAAACCGGTCTCTAACTAAAGCGGCAGGTCATGCTATGCCTACTGCAGCGCTCACCCTCACGTCAGCGCTCAAATGCCATCGCTCGGCCCGACGGCATCGGGCATGCCGCGAACCTGATCGGATTCTCCACGCACCGCGCCGCCACACGCCGCCGTCGGACTCTCCGAATGTATCTCCGTCTACGCCTCGGCGCTCGGCTCTGCGGCGCTCTGTCCACCCTCGGGCGGGGGTCCACCGGTGTGTGCCAGGGCATTGGTGTTTCGTCACAAATCGTACCGTTCCCGAATAGAAGTTCGATTGCGGAATTCGTCCGATCTCAGGCATCTGTTTCCCCCATGGTTTCCCCCCGTCCCGCCCAAGACGCAAGAGACCAAGAACGGACCGCGCGCGCCCCGCCCGCCGGCCCGTCACCAGGCCCAATTGCTGTCGTCAGAGAAGCGCTGGCGGGCTCTGAACCCCCCTCAAACCACCTCGAAGCCTGGGTCAGCTCTGACTTGTCGATCAATCCGTTCTTGTCCGAGTCCATCATCACGAAGAGGGAATCAACAGCCTTGTCGCTCGTGTCCGGCACGCCACTCTCGTTCTTGAGCAGCTGGGTGAGCGCTGGAGGGCTCTGAGGGCTCTGCAGCTTCTTAACGCCGTTCTTAAAGCGCTCAATGACATCTTTATCGATCTCCAGGATCTTGGGCAGTATGGTCTCCTTGTCCTTTGCGTTGGTGACGTTCACGTCCGGCTTCTCGAGGATTCCATGCATTCCTTCCGGTGTCTGTGTGGAGACAAGATTCACAAGACCCTTGCTTGTCGTATCTTTAGCTGCGTTGTGGATGCACTTAATCGTGCATCTCGACCCGACTTTTACATCCGAGCCCGTGAAGTCAGCATCCTCCGTTGAGGAAATAGAATTCTCAAGCCCGTCTTTTGTGGCCGTCTGCATCGAGCACCATGCCTCCGTCAGCGTCCAGAACCTGGACGCGTACGACCCATCGAGGAGAATGAGGACCTGCGCGGTCAGGTAGAGGTTGGGGATGCATTCGAGCATCAGTTGGAACTTGGCCCTTTCCTTGAGAGAACGAGTGTCGATGCCACCGAAACTACCGATTTTCTGGGGCATCGATGAATAGTCGAACCAGACCCATTTGATATCAGGGTGTTCCTTGAGATACTCCTTGATGGCCTGCAGCTGCATCCCGTTGACATCGGGCCGACCAGGCTCTTCCCAGCGATGGCTGACGAAGAGGACGTCCTTGATGTTCTTGATTTTGAATGCGTCGGTGCCATCGCCCATGTCAATGCCTTGAATTTCCTTCTTGGCCACCGCATTCTCGGCCGCCGCCTTCTCGGCCGCTTCCTTCTCGTCCGCTTGATTCGACTCGTCGATGCCCTTGCTATTGTCCTTGCCATAGACCACATTCTCTGCCGCCGCCTTCTCGGCCGCCGCCTTCTCCTTTGCCAGCCGTGCCTCCTCCTCCGCCTGTTTGAACGCGTCGACGAGACGGATTCGTATCTTTTCCAGGTGACCGTCGTCGAGCAGCTCCTGCATGGGAGGCAACCATCGGGTCTTGCACTTTTTCACAAATTTTGCAGGAATGAAATAGAAATATGGAGCCTCGTCCCTCCACTCGTCCTTTTGCTTCATCTCGTCTATGAGCTTATCGATGGCTGCTTGGTCTCCGGCGCCGATAGCCGATGCATACTTTTTGAGGAAGTCAAAGTTGAGCGCAACGGCGATGAGCACGTGCACGAAGATGCTAACCCAATAATAGTTTAATGTGCACGTATCGTAGCAGAAGAAGGGTAGCTCCCAATACATCAACCCCTTATCGTCAAAGTAGGCAGCCGGGCGCGGCAGCCGCAGCATGGGCACGAGAGTAAGGAGGCGCACGAGTGAGTAGCACGCACTCATCAATTGCCCAAGGCCCAGCACCATGGCGACGAGCATGTGTTTGGAGAGCAGTTGCGTGTAGCCGTTCTTTAGGCTTGCACGGCCAGTGCCAAAGACGAGAAGCGAGCCGAGCAGCCACGCTACCCAATTGAAGATGAGAACGATAGCCAAGTCGACACTCACAGCTTGCACCATTGGTGCGTACTGCACGGCCTGGCACAGACTCTCGAACGAAGCGTAACCGCAATTGGGCAGGGCATGGCAGCTAGCATTGTCGCTCTCGAACGAAGCGTTAAACGTAGTCCAGAACGCGTCCCGGTCCGTACAGGTGATGCCACTGAGTGAGAGCTCGACAAAGGGTACCACCAGAATGTTTGGAATGACCACCCGCGACATTGCCGACACAGCATAGACAGTCAAACAGACGCCGAAGATGGTCAGGATGCTGAGCCGAACTGCTTGCAAGTTCACAAATGTATGGTACTCGGCTTTTTGGTTGTATTGGTAGTCGATGATGGATTGCACAATCTTTGTGACCATATACAAAATCAGTGCGATCACGAACGGGGCGAAAAGGAGAAAAAGGAGGAGCGCCCTGATCCAATCGGCTTGGTAGAGTAATGCGTACCCTAAGACACAGCCCCAAAACAAAGCAGCCTCAAAGGCCTTTGGCCATGTCCAGATCCGTTGATCCCATTTCCAGAGACTCAGGAAGTATTTCCAGAGACGCACGAGACGCTCACGAGAGATCACAAGAGCATCTCGCATGGAGCCCTCCCCAGTATCGAGCTCCTCGGGCGGACCAGTTTTGAGCTCCACCGTGTAGACTTGCGTCTTCTCGTTGTACTCCTTCACATAGCCAAAGCTCTCATCTCCACTGCTGCGCTTCACGAGCACGCGGCTGCCATTGGCGAACTTCTGAGCCGGTTTCTTTTCGATCTCCGCCTCATCGAATTTCTCGTCCTTACCAGATTCAAGCTCCACGGTGTATGGTTGTTGCTCCTTCGCATCGTACTTCTTCACATACCCAAAGCTCTCATCTCCGCTGCTGCGCTTCACGAACACGCGGCTGCCTTTGGCGAACTTCTGAGCAGTCTTTTCGATCTGCGCAATGAGGAACGAAAGAATCCACAACGGAATTGTAATCAACCCGACAGCGAGCGCGAATTCTCGCCCAGTCTCGAGCTGCGTGATAGGCGCAGACAACGCCCACCCCGCGGTCACGGTAGTGATCTCAAAGTGTTGAATGGCTGAGAAAGTCAAAAAGGCGGGTCCTGGCACTGCCAGAAGGATGCGTGCCAATATCAAGACCCGGTGTCGCTTCGCTAATACGACGTCCCGTTTCCGGCTTCCGACCTTATTTTCCTTTTCCAGCTTTCGATCAAACGAATCCACTCTCTTCAACAAGAATGAACGCTCGTCGCCGCCATCAGCCCCTGTCTCCGCGGCGGGTGTTTCGTTCGCCCGCCAGAGCCATTTCGTTGACCACATGAGAGGAGCCCGCCGGAGCGTGCGAGACACGAAAAGATCGCGGCGAGGGACGAGTTGGCGTCTTTGAGCGTGGAGGGCCGACGCGTCGATCGAGGACCTCTGTTGGCACGTGGACCTTTGCAACTTCTGCACGGTACCGGTAAAAAGACACGGTACTGTACCTTGGCAGCGGCCGATGAAAACTCAAAGAAGATATTTCACACTCTTTTCATACTCGTCCGAAGACGTGACTCGCGGGATGTGGATCGTCGAGCCTGGTGCCGCTCTATGCGCTAGCACCGACGATGACAGCGATTACGAGCTACAAACCGGCGGAGAGGAAGCGGCTGGCATTGGAGAGGAAGCTCACGACGAGGCCGAAGGCGAGGACGACGACGACGACGACGACGACGAGGAGGAGGAGGAGGACTCTGATTCTGGCAATGTGCCGCAGGTTCCTCAGCGCCCTCGTCCGGCGGCGCCGCGCTACTGGACCACCACCGCCACAAATCCGACCACCCAGGCCTTTGCACCGCCACGTAAGATCCACGACGTGTGCTACCTGTGTGCGGGTACCGACCATCACTCGGCCGAGTGCCCGGAGGAGATGTGCCTGATCTGCCTGCAGCCTGGTCATGGCTACAAATCGTGTCCAGAGGGCGGGCGCATCTGCGTGTGCAACAACTGCGGGCGCGTCGGTCACCAGCGTGCCGCTTGCCCGGAGCTCGGCAAGCCAGCACCCGACGTGTCGCAGTGCCGCTGCCTGTCTTGCGGCGAGCTCGGCCACATCGACTGCTCGCCATTCGAGCAGCGGCCGCGGCGCGTGAGCTGCTTCAACTGCGGCACCAAGGGCCACGCTGCCGCAGACTGCGGCCGCGATGGGTACGACCGATGGCATCGGCTGTTCGCCTCAGCTCTTGGCTCGCGCGGCGGTAACTATGGGAAAGGGGGTGGCGACGGCGGAGGCAAGGGCAAAGGAGGCGGCGATGGCGATGGCAAGGGCAAACGCCGAGGAGCTGGCACCACGCTCTCTAATCACGTAGGGTCGGCGCCTGCCCGTTTTTCCGGCGGCAAGGGCGACGGGCGCGGCGGCGGGCGGGGCGGCGACGGCGGCAAGGTGGGCTCTCGAACCGGCTTTGCACAGAGAGCCCAAGCGAGCTTCGGTGCACAATCTCAACAATCTCCACAAAGATCTGCGCAGCACGCCGCCGGCTCTCACGAGGCCCATCATCTAGCAAGAGAGGGCAATCGCAGGCCGCAAGGCAAAAAGGGCGGCAAGTGGAGTGATAGCATGCCGGCGCCGCAGGGCGAGGGCAAGAGCAAAGGCGCGAGCTGGGGCGTCGAGGGCAACTTCGAGCACGAGTACCGACGCAAGCCGAGTGGCACCCATACCCTCAGCCGGGGGATTCAAAAAAAGTCTAAAGGCAACAAGGGTGGTTCGGGGCCGTCAATGGCCGATTTGATTGCGCGTGGTCGGAAGAACCAAAAGAAAGGAGGCGGGCGATGACCTTCCTGCGCTTCTGGTCACAAGTGTAAAGAATGTGAGTGGTGCGGCGTCCGGACCGTCACGACCCGGCGCTGGCGCTGGCCGACGGGAGTGTCTGGTCACCCAGAGGAGCTCGTATATCCTACGATACGTGCGACGGAGATATTTCGAATAAAGCTGACAAAATCAGAGTCACCCCACGCCCAGCTCAGCCCCCGACGACAGGACCGCACCGCCGCACGGCATGGCCGAGTGGAGGTCGGACTTGGGCGGGGGAAGACGCGCAATACAATGGCGAGCACAGTCACCCGCACGGCCAAGCTGGCACCCCTGCCAGACCGCAAACAACACGATGGCGGCAGCCGAAGAGCAAATACGTGAAGACGCGTGTGAGACGAAGCCCAGCGCACCCGCCGCGCTCCCACAGACCTTGACCGCCCAGACAGACACGCCCCCGCTCCATTCAGCGCCCGCCGCGCGCGTCTTCTTTTCGCTCCTCATGGCGCCTGCTTCCACGCGTGCTCGAGGCACTTTGTGAGCATGTCTATCTCGCGCTGCGCCTCGAGCAATTGGCAGCGCGCCTCGTCGCGAAGCTCACGCAGCGCCGCCGGGTCGCCCACACTCCCGTCGGCCAGCGCCAGCGGCGCCGCCTCTGTCGAGGCCTGGAGCAATACCTCGAGTGCGTCGCGGCCCGCACCCTCGGGGATGGGCACGCCACGGCCGCGCAGATCCGCACGCAGCTGCGACGTCGTCATGTGGCGCACACTCGCGGGCGGCGCGCGCGCGACGGCCGGCTGCGGCGCCGTGCCCGCCGGCGAGGCCGCGCTGCAAGCCACGAGCCACAGCCGCCAGGCGAGCATGAGCGCGGGAGCGTCCGCGAGTGGCCACGCATGGATGGGTTGGAGCGCCGAAGAGAGCTTGGAGGTGGCCCAGCCGCGGCAGAGGGCGCGTGCCTCTTGTCGCTGCGCGAGAAGCAAGATCTGCCACTCCGAGATCTGCCACTCCGAGATCGCAGAGCCCTCGGCCGGCGCAGCGCAGTTGGACCGCGGCGGAGTCGGCGGCGGTGGCGGCGGCGGCTGTCCCCGTGCGTCACCGCCGCCATCTCCACCGACGAGGCACGCACGCTGCCAGCGCCGGAGCGCGGACGCCTCCGAAAGCCGGCTCCGCCCCGCCAGGTACGCGTACAGCGTACACGTGGCCCAGCCTGCGCGCGTCTGGTGCAGCTCCCGGCACTGAGATTGCGTCAGGCGAGCTGTGCGGCTGAGCTGCTGACGGGCAGACGTGCTGGCCGCATCGAGCTCGGCCGCATGGGCCGACGCTAGGGAACTCGAGGCAGCGGCACTCGCGGTGCGCTCCTCATGTAACTCGGCCTCGAGGGTCTCGATGCGCACGTTCTGCAGCGCGCTCGTCTCCTCCACCGTCCGGCAAGCCGCCACCGCCGCCGCCGCCGCCGCCTCCGCCTCCCGCACACGCCGTTCGGCATCGTCTGACAGCCCCGCCGCCGCCGCCGTAGGCATGCGCGAGGCAGGTGCAGCGGCGGTCGTGAGGGCGATCGTGGCGGCCTCGGCGGCGGACATGCCTCGGGCGGCCGCCTTCCATGCACCAAAGGCCGCAGCGCTGCGCAGGAGCAGAGCAGAGCGCAGCCAGCCGTGCAGCTTGCAGCAGCTCCAGCTACTAGTCGCGTGGGTCAGTTCGGCCGACGCCACCGCCAGTGCGGCGCGGAACTCAAGGCGAGTGTCCTCGAACGCCGCCGCAGACGCCGCCGACGCTGACGCCGCCGCCGCCGCCGCGCCACTGCCGACATCGGTCGAGGACGCCGCCGCCCCCGCCCGCGCCGCCCCCTCCTCCGCGCGAGCCGCCGTCGCCCGTGCCTCGGCGGCCGCCGCCTCGGCGTCGCTTGCGCGCGCCTCTGCCGCCGCAAGCTGCTGCCGCATCTCCGCCTCGCGTTTAGCCCAAGCCGAGGCCTTGGTAGGCGAGGGTTCCGTCTGCGCCTGCGCCGCTCGTAGCTCGGCCACAGTTGCTTGGGCAGCCTTGAGCTCTGCGGTCAGCTCGCGCACACGAGACTCGGCCGTCTCTGCGGCCTCCTCGGCGGCCGTCGCGGCCGCGGCTACCCTCGCAGCGGCCGCGGCCGCGGCCGCCGCGTCTGCCTTGTCGGCCGCCGGCTGGTTCGCCGCCGCCGCCGCCGCTGCCGCCGCCTCCGCCGCCTCGGCCTTCTTCTCAGCCTCGATGAGCTTCTTCTGGAGCTTCTCCTTCTCCTCTGTCGCGCTCTCGAGCTTTCGCACGGCGGCCGCTGCGCGCACCTCCGCTGCCGCCGTCTCGGCTTGGGCCGTCTTCACACGCGCCTGCATCTTGGCCCGCTCCTCTTCGGCACGGGTATCCTTGGTCTGCAGATCGTCAATCTCCTTGGAGAGCTTCTCGGCTGTCTCAGTCGCCTCCTCGGCGCGCTTCTTCCATTCCGCCGCGGAGCCCTCGCCCTTCTTGAGCTTCTCCTGCGTCTCGCGCAGTGCAGCCGCCGCGCTCGTGCGCAGCCCCTCCGCCTCGGCCTCGGCGCTCTCGACGCGCGACCGGAGCATCAGGAGCTCAAGTGAGGCGGCGGTCAGCTCCGAGGTGGCCTGCACCATCTGCTGCCCACGCGCCTCGGCCTCGTCGGTCGCCTCCTTCGCATGCGCCTCTGCTCGCCGCCGCTGCTCCTCCGCCTGTCGCCGCTGCTCCTCCGCCTGTCGCCGCTGCTCCTCCGCCTCGGCTGACAGGCGCTCCGCCGCCACGCACCGGCGTTCCGCCGCCTCTGCCTGCGCGAGCGCCACAGCCGCGCGGCTCTCGGCGGCTGCGAGGTCGGCCGACGAGACAGTCTCGCGGGGTGGGGACGGGACCATGCCACGACGCTGCTCCTCAGCTTGGAAGGTGAAGGATTGCTTCTCAGCCTCGACGGCTCGGCGCTCAGACGCGATCGCCTGCCTCTCGGCGAGGGCCGTGCGCTGCTCCGCCGCCTTGCACTTCGCCTCCGCCATCAACCGCCCCTGCTCATACTCATGCACCTTCGCCTCGGCCGCCACGGCCGCCGCCTCCGCCGCCTGGAGCGCCGCCGCCATGTCCTCGTGCTCTTGCTGGCGGACCTGCCCCGCGCCTCGCGCCGTGCCGAGCTCGCGCGCGAGCCGCGCCGCCTCCGTTTGAGCCTCGTTCAGGCTCGCCTCAGTCTCGAGCAGCTGCTCCTCGAGCTTGCGGAGCGCCGCCTCCTTCTCCGCGACGCGCTGCTCGGTGCTCGCCAGCCTCGCCTCCGCCGTGGACATTTTGCGATCCGTAAGGCTCTTGTTCTCCCGCACGCGCTCCTCGGCGGCATCGAGGCGCTGCTTCATCTCGTCGAGCTCCGCCTCGAGGGCACGCACGCGCTGCTGTGCCGCCTTGCCCTCGGCCAGGACGCGTGCCTTGTCTGCCTTGTCCGCCGCCTCGCGTTCGGCCGCCGCCTCCGCCGCCTCCTTGGCCAGCTCGGCCGCGGCCTTCGCCGCCTCCGCCTCCGCCTTCGACACGGTGTCCTTGGACTGGCGCTCGAGCCGCTCCCGCAGCGCCGAGACGGCGCGCGAGTGCTCCACCTTGGCCGCGTCGGCCGTCTCCTCCAGAGTGCGCACCTGCTGCTGCAGCTCCCTGACCTCCGTGTCGCGCGTCTCCAGGGAAGCCAACAGCGTGTCGACCCTCTGCAGCACCGCCTGCTCGCGTCTCTTCGCGTCTTCCGAGGCACGCTCGGCTGCATCCAATAAGCTCTGCTTCGCCTCCGCCGCGATCAGCTTCGCGTGCAGTGCTTGGCGCGCGTCCACCTCGGCCGCGAGCCGGCGCGCGAGCTGTGTGTGTCCTTCGACCAGCTTGGTCCGCTCTGCGCGCCAAGCGGCCGCACGGGACGCGAGCTCTGCACTTGCCTCGGAAGTCGTCTCTGTAGGCTGCGCGTCAGCCGAGAGCGAATCCGCGGCGAGCGCCTCGGCGGCACGCGCGCTCTCGGCGATCGCCGCGCGGGCTCCCACGAAGTCGTAAGTCGACGCCGCGCCCAGCGCCGCCGCCGTCGCATGCGTCGCGGTGCCAGAGTTGCGCAGGGCACTCAGCCCGGTCGGTGGCAGGGGCGGCACAGTGCCAGCGGACAAGAAAGCGAGCTCCCCCTCATCCTTCCACGATTGCGAAAACGAGGGCGGCAGCGGCGGTGGCGGCTGCGGCTGGGGCGGCGGCGCCGTGGTCGCAGATGGCGGCAGCGACGGCGGAGGTTGTGGCTGCGCCGTTGTCGCGAAGGGCAGCGACGATGGCGGCGGGTACGTTGGTGGGGGGACCGGCGGCGGCTGCGCTGGCGGCGGCTGCGCCGCGCCGTCGTGCACGGCGGTGCGCAGCGCGCTCAGCTCCTCCTGCAGCCGTTCGAGGCGCATCCGGCCCAGCTGCGACGTGACGCCACCCGCCTGCAGCACTCCAATGTGTCTCTGCAGCTCTGCCAACCGAAGTCTCTGCTGCTCGCGCACCCGCTCGCTGCTCGCGGCGGCGGCGGCGGCGGCGGACGCGGCGGACGCGTAGCACCCATGCGGCGGCGGCGGAGGGGCGGGCGGCGGCGCGTCGATGGCTGCCGCGTAGGCGCTCGAAGCAGCGGCCGCGGCCGCTGTGGCTGCGGCCGCCGCCGGTGGCATGAGTCCCGCCGTCATCATCGGCAGCGGCTGCGGCGGCGGCGGCAGCTCATACGACGCCGCGCCATAGCCGGCCGGCCCGCTCGACAGATCGATTGAGAGCCCCTGTTGCCTCGCGCGCAGCCGCGAGAGCTCCTCTCGATGGCGGGCCTCCTCCTGCGCCCGCTCGGCTGCAAGCTGCTCCAGCCGACGCGTGTAGTCGCCGCCCGCGCTGCCCAGGGCGCCATTGGCGCTCGGGTCAGCGCGGGCCGGGGGCGTGCCGAAGGCGCCGCTGCGCGCCGCGTCGAGCGCTGCATCGCGCGCGGCTGCCGCCGCTGTCGCCGCCGCCGACGTGCCCCCGAGCGGTGAGCCAAAATTGGTCGGCTTCTTGCCGGCGCTATACTGGCTCAGCACTTCCTCGAGCTGCGACACGCGCCGCTGCGAGGCAAGGCGCTCCTGGGCGCGCTCTTGCATGAATTGGCGCAGCTTGCGTGCGTACGACTCGCTCATGGACGCGGCCACCTGCTGCTCGACGGATGGCGCCTCAAAGCCGGCACCACGGCCTCCTGGACCACCGAGAACGGGCGCAGGCACTCCGAACTGGGACTCAGCAGGATGCGCCGGCGGTCGTGAAGATCCCGAGCTCCGAGCGGACTGGCTCAACCCGCCAGTCCGAGGCGTGCGAGCCGATGGCATTGTTCGGCAGTGAGGCTACCTCGTCACCCGCCACTACCGGCAAACATGACCGATCATTCACACCAACGCCCACAAGAAAAACATGTTCATTCACAACACACCAACACTATATACAACACATACAAAGCAAAACTCAACTACGTGAAGGGCAACAGTCAACCACGTCACATTCGCTTCATTCTAAAGATCTAAACATGTTTACGCGCCTTCGCGCAAGCCGACTCGGTACCGTTCTGGCGTTAGGTCGCGTCGCTCGCGGTAACGCTTGTTGTCGAGTATTTCAAGTGAGACCAATTTTGACGAAACGCAACTTTCCTGCGGACTCACCTTGGCCCTATGCACCTTGGCCCTATGCGTCAGGCCGTCCTCCTTGCGTGCTGCTGCATCCTCAGGGCTCCCGTCGGTGCGTCGGCGTTCAGCGTACTCGGCGCCGTCTCCAGAGGACTACAGGAGCTCTTCAAGCACCCGAAGTGCAGCGTGGACGCGTACCGCCGAAACGGTTTCGCTGTCTGTCCAAATTTGTTGAACTCGACCGAGCTCCAAGGGCTGCGCACGGAGATGACAAAGATTGCGCGTGGGCAGCTGGGCGAGGTGGCCGGGCTCTCGACCAACTTGCCGAGCAATGAGTCGGAGGCTGCGACCATTGGTCGCTACCTCGCGTTCCACCATCCGCACAAGCTCTCGTCGGTGCTGCAAGCGACGCTGCGGCACAAACGCATCGTGGCGGTGCTCCGAAAGCTCCTGGGCACTCCGAACATCAAGGCGATGCAGAGCATGTATTTTGTCAAGGGGCCGGGAAAGCCGGGCCAGGCGTGGCACCAGGACGAGCACTACATCCCGACGCGCGATCGCTCGCTGGTCGGCGCGTGGCTCGCGGTCGAAGACGCAGACGTGCACAACGGCTGCCTCTGGATGCACCCCGGCTCTCACCGCGCAGGCGTCCTCTACGCCATGGGTGCCCACGACGACGCACGATTCGACGCGACGGGTGAGGCGCACAGCTTCCCGTATGCGCGCGAGGGCGGCGAGCCGTGCGAGGTGCGTGCGGGCACGGTGATCTTCTTCAACGGCTACGTGCTCCATCGCTCGCTGCCCAACACAACGCCCAATCGCACACGGCAGGCGCTGGTGGTGCACTACATGAGTGCCGAGTCGCTGCTGCCATGGGACGCGGATGGGACTATCGTGCCCAAGCCCGACGACAACCGCGACGTGGTCCTCGTCTCCGGGACCGACCCGTACAGCTTCAAGGGCTATGTGGACAATCTCACCCGCCCCTTTATCCGGGCGGACAAGGGAAGCTTCGGGAGGGACGGGAGCCGCGGCGCTGCCGCGATTCTGTTGGGCGGTACATCTAAGAGCTCTTGAACCCTTCTACCAAGCCACCCATGGTCTAAGAAGTAACAGCACGAACACAGACCGCTGGACCAACCATGACCAGCCACATACGATGTCAGCAACGACCAAGTGTCAACTCCAAAAACATTGTTAAACACTTCGTCAAGCTTCAAAAACACCGGGGGGAGCCGGGACACACGGGACAGTCGACAAAAAGACACACACTGACGAGCGAGATTCAGTATTGTGTTGACCGAGAGGTGCGCGGAGCCGCGGAGTCGCCTTTATTGAGACGGTGTAGCGAGCGTGGGGGGACCGCGACGAAACTGACTGACTGACTGACTGAGACACACAGATCACACACAAACAACCTCAGAACCGAACCGTCTCACCGATGCAAGAGCGAGCGCGCGCACGACCAAGCCACACCACCACACCAGCACACCACACGGCGGCCTTCTCAAGAGAGGCCACCGGCCCAGAAACCGCGACCGGTGCCCGTCGCGCGGGCCGTCGTTTTCCGTTATCTTCAAACCCGTAGTTTCGTCAAGTGCGGGTCGGCACCTCCGGGCCGCCCGCTCTTCTATGCTGTCGCACGTTCCCGCGTCGGGGTTCATGCTGATTCAACTCTTCCTCGGTGTCGCCACAAGTGCCGCCGCCGACGTCGGTGCCGGTATCCCCGTCATTCACACGCGTTCCACCAACGGTAGCCGCTTCAACTGTACGGATCTGCGCGTGCCACCACCGACCACCAATGTCTCTAAGCTCCACCCAGGGCACGTGGGATACGTGTTGGCAATGGGCGATTCTATCAGCGCTGCATTTGCAGCCCGCGGCACACCCTTCGAGGACCGTGACATCTCGTGGTCGATTGGCGTTGGGTCCGCCGAGCAGCTCACCTTCCCATTCATGCTCTCGCAATACGGTTCCCGCCCAGTCCGTGGCCAGTCCACAGAGAGGCGCATACCAGCGAAAGTGTGGAAGCTTCCGGACGGAGACTACCACCCGCGCACGGATTTCCTCAACGTGGCGGAGTCGTCGGGCGCCGTCCACCGCGGCAGCATGGTTCAGCAGTGGGAATACATCCAAGAGCAGGTGGCCGACACGGGCAAGTACCCCGGCTTCGACGAGGCGTGGAAGGTACTCACGGTTTGGATGACCGCGAACGACGTTTGTGGCGCGGGAGATAGTTGCAAGCACGCCATCGACAGCAAGGACCTTGAGAAGTGGGTGAATGGGACGGACGCGCTGCTGCGCAACGTGTCGATGGCATTCAGGAACGTCTACGTCAATCTGATCTCCACCCTCGACCTGTCGAGCATCCATCGGCTGCAGCAGCAGAAGCCTTATTGCAAGACCTTGCACACGCTCATCGATGAGTGCGGCTGCATCGACCGTGGCAACCAGACCGAGCTAGCTAACCTCGACATGAACGTGCACACGATGAACAATGCGCTGCACGGCCTGGCGGCCAAATGGCACGCCGAGCTGACGAACCCGACGACGGGGCGTGCGGACATGGCGGTGGTGGTACAACCTTTCCAGGAGGGCATCGGACCCACGCTTGACGGAACCTTTCTCAACCGAATGGACTGCTTCCATCCCTCCGCGTACGCTCATGAGGACCTCGCGATCGGTAAGCCTACGCTGCCGGCCCACTCCCATGCCCAACACAGTGCCTTGAGAAGGAGGCTGCCCCTCCCTGTGCCTCTTTCTCCCTGCCTCACTTGCTCGGTGAGTCGAGACGTCGGTGCTCGCAGGGCTGTGGAACTCGATGCTCTGTGTGGACGGCCGCCAGCAGCGCTGTGGGCAAGCTTTCACGCCGTCCATGGCCGTCACGTGCCCCACAGTCGATTCGATCTTCTACACCGGACCCGACGTTATTCCCGACCCACCGCCCATGCCCTAAGGGACACCCCCGATCCCATGACGCTCAAGTGGTATTTTCGCGATGGCCGGGGCCCTGAAATGCCGATCTCGCCCTCCAATAGGAATCGCTTGAACCAACAACCATTGACGCCAGGTGAACAAGCGCCTGTGTGGAGATTTGGATGTGTGGTGATTGGACGCGTGCATAATCCAAGCGCACTATTGCATGAAAAACGCGTTTACGTAAGTCGTGATTAATGAAATTTGCGTTGAAGCGCCCTGCACCGAGATCATTTAGAGGATGTGGAGTACTACCCTCCGTACAGCAGGCCCGCACGCAAACGCCAAACCGCGCGGCAGCGGCCGCTCGACGCGAGTCCAGGATCGGGAATACCAATGCGCGACGCGCTCGTTGGGGTGACGTCGCGGGCAGCGTATGTGACACGTCACACATCACCGATCTCGTTTTGCCAGATTTGGCAAGGTAGCACAGTATACTTCTGTATATTCATGGGACGCACACTGTCAGAGAGAAAGTGAGGTTTGCGACACTACCATGGTAACCAAAAATCCGAATGGCGTCTGTCCCGGCCCATGTTGGCTCGTCCCGGACCGTCCTGGCACGAAATTGGCGGCTGATCAGATGCTCCGGCTGCGAACATAGGATATCTCGAGTGCACCGCATCCAGATCCTCATGGATGGCCACTCGTGGACGACCAAAACTG
>ERZ761574.136-NODE-136-length-43691-cov-67.628014_pt1 | contig 43691 bp, 20 predicted proteins | sample MGYA00374950_ERZ761574 | MGnify/ENA primary metagenome ERZ761574 (study PRJEB28895, sample SAMN07631631) | mixed culture metagenome | isolation source: Freshwater growth medium | place: USA: Seattle, Washington | collected 2016-10-03 ... | reverse complement strand
GTGTGTCCCGTGTGTGTCCCGGCTCCCCCCGGTGTCTTTTTACCGGTACAGTACACACTGGTGGTTTCATGGGTCGGTATGGATTCTGTTACTCTTGTAATTCCAAGTAAAACATTGTTCGATCTGATCCACAAGTCTGTGCTGGAAGTACGGCGCCTTCCACTCAACTTGACAGAGTCAGTGAGCCACCACGAGCGCGTGGTCCTTCGGCAATAGATTTCATGAGTGTGTCAGTGAGAACACACACATAAATGGGGAACTTCAATGCTTGCAGCCAAGCACTAAGGCAAGGCCATTACTTGCCTTGATGCCTTGCTTTCCTTGACTAGCATGCATTCACAAACACAAAGTGTTTGCGGTTTCCTTTTCCGGAACAGGCGTCTCCAAAAGTCGATCTGCGGCGGCCTTCGACCTTCCAAGAAACTGTCGCCGCAGTGGCTGGCGCAGGCGCAGCTGGACCGTCCATGTGGCCTTCCGCCTGCTTCTTCGCGCGTGTGAGAGCCTTGGCCAGTTCTGCTGTCACACTGGGCTCCACTTCGAGGCCTAGCTACTACATGTAGTAGGACAGCTCCCAAGGACCCATCGCTTGAACGCTGGGCCCTGTGAAGTTTTTACCGGTACAGTAATTCATATTGAGTTCGTGGTGGAAGTTCGGCCTCTCCGAAGAGCTTCACAAGAGCTCCGCTGCTCCGGCGTCCGCGGGCACCATGAGTGCGCGTAATATGAGGTGGAGAGAGACCGCGAACACCGTACTGTTCAGTACAAAGGATAAAACAAAGAAATGAGCGAGGGTGGCACCGTGGCAGCGGAGCAGGGAGCACCAGGTCGTGTGGAACGAGCCCTGAGAGCATCGCTGCGATGACGGGGGTACCAGCCAAGGCTGTTGAAAGCGTTAGGTCGGATTGGGGGGCTATTTTGGGGTTGCGGGTGGCGATGATACGCAAAAGTTGGCCATTTAGTTGGCCGGCCACATTTCGGAAAAAGTGGCCAGTAGGCCCGCGCCGTTGCCCGATGTCGGCAAAGGCAGACGCGGAGGCGGCGGCGGCGTTGCGCGAGCTCGGCGCGACGCTGAAGGCGTCGACGAACGCGCCGAAGCTTCACACGCTGAAGCTCCTGCACGACACCGGGGGAGAGTACGGTACATGTTTCAAACGCAAAACGCATGGACGCAGGGGCACCAAACGCGGCGAAAAAGAGAAGAAGAGACACCATAGCTCCGCTCAACAACAAAACACAAACAACCACGTACCCACTAATTCCCCACAGGGAATTCCCCACAGTGGTTACTGACTAAACCTGACAAGTACTCCAGTATAAGGGACAATTTCGCGCACTGAGCATACAAATGTGCCCCGTGACACTTCCATTCAACTTGACAGACTGAGTTAGTGAGCCCCTACAAGCGTGATCGTTACGGCAAGATTTCATGAGTGTGCTTTCGAAATGGGGAACTTCAATGCTTGCATCCAAGTGATACGTCTCCACCCTCCTTAGTACTTTCAGTATACTATCCCCGAGGTGCGAGGATCCCCACGCCTCGCTTCGAGTTACTCGAAGCGATACATCAGAACGATGTGTCCCAAATCGCCCAAGGTGAGGTAGTTTCATGCAACTACCCACCCAAATCCAGCCTTGTTAATTAGTTGGGCGGGCGCGCTGATACCGGTAAGAGAGGTACGTAGCGTTCGAGATACAGTGGCCACCTTGCGGTGACCCGATAGATCCGTCGCCCAGGCAGTGTCTGACAGTCAATCCGTGTTATCTGTTCCTGTTACGCTCAATCAATCCTCCAACCCCAAGCTCATCACCAAGCACTACATGTAAAGCAAGGCCATATGGATACTGCCTTGATGCCTTGCTTTCCTTGACTTGATGATGCATTCACAAGCGATTGCGTTTTCCTTTTCCGGAACAGGCGTCTCCAAAAGTCGATCTGCGGCGGCCTTCGACCTTCCAAGAAACTGTCGCCGCAGTGGCTGGCGCAGGCGCAGCTGGACCGTCCCTTGCGAGCATACTATTGTAGCCGATAGTCGTCGGCGCTTTGAATGCGCTTTTTGACGTTGTCGCACTGAATTCACCGGTACCGGTACGCACTGGTGGTTTCATGGGTCGGTATGGATTATTACTCTTGTAATTTCAAGTGACATTGTTCGATCTGATCCACAAAAGTCTGTGCTGGAAGTACGGCGCCTTCCACTCAACTTGGCTCAACTTGACATACATGTAGAGTCAGTGAGCCACACCACGAGCGCGAGCGCGTGGTCGTTCGGCAATCCTATTGTAGATTTCATGAGTGTGTCAGTGAGAACACATAAATGAGGAACTTCCATGCTTGCAGCCAAGCACTAAGGCAAGGCCATTACTTCCCTTGATACCTTGCTTTCCTTGACTTGCATGCATGCATAAGCGATTGCGTTTTCCTTTTCCGGAGCAGGCGTCTCCAAAAGTCGATCTGCGGCGGCCTTCGACCATCCATGCCCCCGACGTTCTCCTCACCTCGGAGCAAGGCGCTCTCCGCTGCGTCGCCCAGCAAGACAAACTGCGCCATCCCAATCGGCAAGCCAACCGACGCAGCGCCCGTCACTCCGACATCGGGGATTCATGGCCTGCGGCTCGAGCTGCACTTTTCAATGGGCAAGGGTGCTTACATGAAAGGCGATGACGTGGTGTTGACGCCCCTTCGTTCGCCCCTCGCTCCTCGAAACGTCTACCGCAGCGCGCCCGATGACGACGAGGCGATCCAGCAGATCCGTCGAATGACCAAGCAGGTGAAAGCGGTGATCCTGTTGCAAACGAAGATGCGCGTACACCTGCTCGGAGGAGTACGCTCGCGTCAGACACCCAATATTACCAACCTCGCGCCAGACGAGCCGGAGCGTATGGACAGCGCGCTGGCTAACGCGATTGTGGCGGCTGCCATCAACGAGGCCGTCAGGACTGTGGACAATGCCGAGATCGTAGACATCTGCAACGTGGTCGTGGCCAGGGCCGTCGCCCGAGCGCTCGCCGAAGTCGAGCCGCCAAGCCAGAAAGATGTCGTTCAGGCGGCGCTCAACGAGCAGTTTCTCGCCCTGAACGATCTCAACGTCCGCACGGGTCACCGCACCGGTCCTGCAGGTCGCCGCCGGCACACGATGACGAACGCTGGCAAGATCTTGATGCTGTTACTCTTCGGCATCTTCATAACGTTCATCGTTCAACCGCTCATGGCCGACGGCGGGGCCTTCAAGAAAATGCTGAAGCCGACGGACCACCAGATGATGCATAATCTGAATGCTGAGATCTTGCTCGCAGATTTGCATGCAGAGATGCTCATCGCGTCTGCCTTCGCCTAACCTTCGCCTTCCACTTGCAGTAGTGCAAGCTACCGCAATGCATTCCTGAAGATCGTCAGAGAATGTCGGAGTCGGTCCGCGCGGTCCGTCTGGGCGGTGTTCGTGGACATGGTCTGGTTGATCGTGATGGTTGTGCCTGTCGGTTTCGCGGAACGGGGATGTGATGATGGCGGGACGCGGGGACAGTGATCCGATGCTGGGTGTCGGTGTCGTAGGACCCGCCGTGCGCCGCGGCCGCCGCCCGCGAGCCGTGTCGTGCGGTGCGAGACTACCTCATGCGGAATGCATCGCCGCTCCTTCTCCGGCCGGGCCTAGGCCGGGCCGACAAAAAGGGCCTAGGGTCCCTAGCAGGTCTCCCTCGTACGTAAGTATTTCCTCTCACTACCGTAGTACGTAGTCGTAGATCCGGTAGTCGATAGCTAGAGCGACGATACGATGAACCGCCTTTGTTATCTACCGGGACTCGCATCGCATTACGCTTATATACGCAACATGGAACATGCTCAAGTCTTGCTGACGACCGACGCGAGGCGAGGTAGTTACCGTGCGAACAAGCCGAAACCTACCGCCAAGAGGCATCTGGCATGCCGCACGCGACCAATGCGCAACGGCCCTCAGCCACACCGAACAAGATCACACGCCACACGGCCTCTGCAGGCTGCGCTCTGGGCCACTCACACAAACACACCGTCGCCCTCACACGGCTCACGCGACTGCCAGCGCAGTGCGCTTACCTCGCGCGCACGCCGGCGCGTTGGGGTAGCCAACAGCCCCTCCCCCCTCTTTCTGCTGCTCCTCCTTCTCGCCACCGCCGCCACCGCCGCCGCCCTCTCAACCACGCCTCCCAGCGCGGCCACGCCGTGCGTGCGTGCGCGCGCGCGGCCTCAGTTCATCACGCCCAGGCAGCGCGGCGAGCCGCAGTGACACGTGATCTTGACAGCCTCGACCCCGAACTTGTAGTCATAGGTCACTTCCTCATTAGGCTCGAGATCTCGCATCGCGAAGATGACAATGTGCCCGCGCACCGAGCCGGGCACGTAGGGCTTGCCTTCAGGCTCAAGGACCACCTTCGAGTAGCAATTGGGCGTGCACGAGTGGTTAATGTAGCGCGCAATGTTGCCGCGCATCGTGGCGTCGAGCACGCACGCCTCGTCCAGTCGGAACATGTAACAGTCGCCGCCCTGCCCCTTGAACGCGCCGCCCTCGTAAACCTTCTCTTTATGATCAGCGATCGAGTTGCGGAGTGCCTGGCCCATGTACTCGACCACGATGCAATCCTTGGGCACCGCCCGCGTGGTGAAGAGTCCCCAATTATGGATCGGCGAGCGGCCGACGCGCACGGGCATCACGGCGTACTTGAGCTGCTGCAAGTGCGACTGCTGCAGGTGGCGCGCCGCGCTCTTGGTCGCATCCGTCTCCTCCCGACGTCGCAGGGTGAAGGCGATCGCGCGCTCATCGGCCGGCATCAGGATCCCGCCATCGTCTTGCTTGTTCCACGCGCCATCGTCTCGCTTGTGTGGGAGCGCGCCGCGGTTGATAAAGGGGCGGTAGTACATTTGATGCGCGTGCTTGTAGGCCGAGGAGCGTCGGACGAGACCATCGGTGCGCGCACAGCCCGAGGCGGAGCGCGGGGGCGGCGGGTCGCGCTGCTTCGCCTCGGGCATGGAGTAACGCGGCGCGAAGCCCTCGCAGTGCTTCGCGCCAGGGAGCTGCTCGATGAGCTGCGCGATCGCCGGCGCGCCAAAGCCGAAGAAGAGAGACGCCTCAAGCTGTGCCTGTTTGGGCGGGAACGTGGGCTGGCGGGTGTGCAGCAGCCGGTGCCGGCGCGCCTGCAGCGCCGACCACGCCTCGAGCGCCGTGCGCCCACGAAAGGAGATCGACGGATCGGCCTCGAGGGTGATGACGAAGGAGGGCAGTCCGGTTGGCCCATTCCGTGCGCTCTCCTCTTGGATTTCACACAGGTAGTCGGCGCGAGCACCCGCCTCTAGGACTGAGTGGAAGCGGCGGCGGGCGGTGAAGCCGAGCGGGAGCACCTGATGGCGATCATGGAAGGCGGGCTTGGCGGGCTGTGGGGTTCCGAGCTTGAGTACACGCAGCGCGCCGATGCGCATGATGGCGGCCGGCGGAGCTGCATTCGAGCCAGACGAGGCGCCGCCAGCGCCGCTCCCACCGCAAGCGGAGAGGGGGGCAGAAGGCGGCGGCGGGGGGGGGTGGGGAGCGGCGGATGACGCGCAGACGAGTGCTGAGGAGGAGCCCGCCGCGGCCGCCTCGACCGTGGTGGCGGCACCGGCCACCGCCGTCAGCTCGCGCGCTACGTCGTCGGCGGCGGCATCGAGCGCGCCAGTGCCAGAGCCAGCGCCGCGTTTGCGCCCACCAGCGCCGCCATTCTCCACTGCTCCACTACCGGACGCATTCCGCAGCCACGCGCGCTGCCAAGGGGGTAAGATCTGCAGACGGTTGAGAGGCCGAATGCGCAGCGATCGCTCATTGTGCACGGGGAGCGGAATCGCGCCCCCGCGCCTCGGCTCGTGCCTCGGGCACCACGTCGAGTACTCATTGTTTGGAAGGCAGGTCATTCCTACCGTCCGTGCGCATGCAAAGTGATACTGGACGTCGCATCGCTTCGTGGTGCAGCCGACGGACGCCCCCAGCTGTCCGCAGTACGCGCACGCGGTGCGCCGCGCCCGCCGGATGGCCGTTGGCACGGACACGAGAAGGCCATGCTCGTCCTTCTCACAGACCTCATCGGACCAGTACGCGCAGTTGACGTGGACCCAGGCGCCCAGGCCCATCGGGAGCATGCGCCCGTTTGGAGAGCCCACGACGGCGCCCTCGCCGCACAGCGCACATGCCATCCCACTCATCGCGCGGAGTGCGCCGCCACCCCCACTGAAGCCGCCGAGGCCGGCGCATGTGCCCGACACAGCGCTCGAGTCGTCGCACGGAGCGCAGGCGATGGGCGACGGACTATCCACCGCCATCGGTTCGGCGACCCGCGGAGCTTCGGCCGCCGTGTTGGGCGCCGTGGTGGGCGCCGTGATGGGCGCCGTGATGGGCGCCGTGATGGGCGCTGGCGAAGCTTCCATCCATGCGTCGGCCGCCATCGCCTCCGGCGGCTCCGCGGCGGAGGCCATATTAGGAACGACGCCCATATTAGGAACGACGGCCATATCAGGCTCGGCGGTGGAGACCTCGAGCTTCACCACCGTTTCGGCTGGCGCCACCTCTGCTGGCGCCGCCTCGACCTTGAATGTTGTCACAGCCTCTGCCGGCACCGCCGCCTCTGCCAGCGCCGCCTCCTCTGCCTCCGTGTTAGGCGCCGCCTTCACCTTGGCGTCGCCCATGGCGTCGCCCATGGCATCGTCGTCCGCTTCGGCGGCTGCTCCGCCGCCTGCGTCGTCGTCCTCCTCGTCGCTCAGCCCCGAAAAGGAATCGTCAGTCCCCTCCGCCTCGGCCTTCGCATCTCGACGCGCGAGCTCGGCCGCCATCGCGCTCGCCAGTTGGGGATCGCGTAGCTGACGAAGTGTGAGCGCAGGCACGCCGGCTGAGGCGCTGCCCGCGCGAGCGGAGGAGCAGGACGAGGACCAGGGACCCGCGATGGCAGCTGGGGGCTGTGGGTTGCGGCATTCCCGGGCAGTGCACATCTTGTGCGACTTGCCCAGCCCACCAAACTTGGGAAGGTCCAGGCAGCGATAACACGTGCCGCAATCGGTGGTCAGCTGGCACGGACCGCATCTGCCGCACCGAACCTTGCGAGGCGCGCTCGTGCTCACCACCGTGGGCGCGCCGTAGTGGGCGTCGAGGGGCGAGGGAGGAGTTTGGGCAAGGGAGGGCGGCGGCAGGTGCCACGGCGCGGATGCGAAAGCTCCGGATGGCGGAACGGTGGGCGGCGCGCGGCTTGCGGCGGCAAGGGAGGCGGCGAGGGCCTTCATGGACCCAGGAGAGGCGGCGTCGGTGGGCCGGAGGCCAGGCGGCTGTGCTGTTGGCGACGTGCCATCTCCTAACGGCCCTATCGGACCGACCGGTCGCGGCGGGGCAAAGAAAGCAGCGTAATTGGCGGCAAAGCTGGCGGCGTTCGAGTCGGTGGCGTTTGCGGCGGCGGCCAAGGCTGCAGCCGAGGCAGTCTTGGGCTGCTTGGGCAGCTTGGGCAGCTTGGGAGCCTTCTCCGGCTTGGGCTCCTTTGGCTCCCGTTTGACTTTGGGCTTCTTGGGCTCCCAAGAGAGGCCCGAGGGCGAGGGCTCCTGCCTAGGCTGCGCATTCACAGGCGGCGCCATTGGCGGCATGGCCACCTGGAGCTTCATGCCTGGATGCATGCCCTCGGGGACGAGGATGCGCACGCGGCGGCCGTCGGGGGCGAGCAAATCGAGAGGCATGCCCGAGGCGACGCCCTCCGGGATGGTGATCCCCAGGTGAAGGCGCGGCGCCTCACCAAGCATGGGAGGCACGCTCGCGGCGGCGGCGGCGGTGGCAGCGGGCACGGGCGGCAAGGGCGGCTGCGCTCCCGAACCTGCCATCGCCGCCGCCGCCATCGCCGCTGCCGCTGCCGCCCTTGCCGGGTGAGGCGGCGGCAGGGAGCGGCTGGGCGGGGCCGCCGCATTGCCCCCAGAAGCGGGGACGGCGACGCCGATGAAGACGGCGGAGCACGCACGTGCATGCTGCTCGAGAGCGAGGACCGATGGGAAGGCGCGTAGGCAGTTGGGGCATTGGTAGCCCGATGCTACGGGGGGTTCGGGTAGGTGGATTGGGGGGGGCGCCATGTCGGACGCCGGGCCGTGCGCCGCGCCGTGACCGCCTCTCGCCACCAGCGCCGCTGTGGCCCTGGCTGCCTCCATAGCCAGCTGCTGCTGCGAGGCGCTATCAGCCTGGTGCGGCGTGGCTGTGGCGGCGGCGACGACGAGAGGGGTGGGTAAGGCCGATGGGGCGGGTGAGGCGCTCGAGACGGCGCTTGGGACGGCGCTTGTCCAGGCGCTTACCGGTGGCTCCATGTTCATCGGAGCCTCCGCCTCCGTGTGGGCCGCCACTCCGTCGTCGTCCTCGACAACGTCGCCGACCCCGTGGGCCCCGTGGGCCCCGTCCTCCTCGTCCTCCCCGTCCTCCTCGTCCTCCCCGTCGCCCGGAGGCGAGTGCGGGGGAGAGGGCGATGGATCGTCTGTGGGCGGCTGGGGAGGCGCGTCAGCCGCGGCGGCAGCAGCAGCAGGAGAAGAGGGGGAATCCGCCGCCGGCACGCTCTCGGCCATTGCCACGTCCTCATCCTCGTTGGGCGCCTCGGGCGCCACAGCCGCGTCTGTGGTCGCTGCGGCCGGCGCCAGTGCCACTGCAGCCGCCGTCCCGACCTCTGCTGCCTTGTCCGCCGCTTCCTTGGCCTTAGCCTTGGCCGCCCTGGACGCCTCCGCCCTCGCCGCGTCGGCCGCGTCCCTCCGCGCCCTCGCTTCAGCCTCCATGGCAGCGGCCGTCTTGACCGCCACCGCCGCCGCCTCCATCGTCAGAGCCTGTGCCCAGTGCTGGGCCCACGGAAGCCCTGCCCGCCCGCGCTCCTTGACCCACCGAAGTGTCGAATTATACCGTTGGCGATGCTCGTGCACGCCGATCTCGAGCCCGCTCGCTCGCAGCAGGTCGGGCGAGAGCGAGACGCGCTTTGCCTGCGTTTGAGCGACGAGCCGCTCGATCATGCGCCAGAGCGACGGCCCATGCTCGTGCTGCCCCTTGCGACAGTCGGGGCACTCGTACCGTTCATACCCGGGCGCGCCCGAATCGTATCCCCGGTAGTCCTCGTAGCCCATGTTGTCGCAGCTCGTGTGCACCCACACTTGGCACACGTCGCAGCACACCATCACCTGTGACGCTGGAGCGTCTGGATGGTCAAAGACCTTGGAGCAAATCCCGCAATACTGGCCATTTTCGCCCTGGGGCATGCAGGCGCCGCACCAGAGGCCGTCGATGGACCAAGTACGCGACTGGATCGCGCTGCAGCTCTCACAGCATCGACAGTCGGCGCAGACCCAGAGGCTCAAGAAGCCGCCCTCGCCCTCAGCGCCGCCGTCGCCCTCGGCGCCCCCTCCTCGCGCCTTGAGTCGAAGCTTGTCGCACTTGGCGCAGCGTGTCTCCGTCGCGATGGTCGCCTGTCGCCGACGCTCTAGCATCTCGGCGTGATCGACACCCTTGTCCTTACTCAAAGCATCGGCGGGCAGTGCGGGCAGCGGCGGCAGCGGCGGCGGCGGCGGTCGGCAGCGCGGGCACACCCACGTCAGCCGCGTGTGCTCCGTGAGCGACGCCTGGGGAAGCGGCGTACAGAAGCTGTGGAAGCACTCGGCGCACACGGTGCAGTGTAGCAGTTCTTCCTCGGCGAGTCGCCCGCTGCCGTAGTGGGGCGGCCCACCACACACGAAGCACACGTCAGGCTCCATAGCGCCCACGTCGTCCGGCTGGAGGGAGAAGGTGGCGCCGTAATCCCAAGCCGATTCGAGTGGAGGCTCGTCCACCGCAGTGCTCGCCACGGCGCCCGCGGCGCCCGCGGCGCCCGCGGCGCCCGTGGCGCCCTTGCTTGCGCCCGCGCCCACCGTGCCATCGGCGCCCGCACCGCTTTTGGCGCTGCCCGCACCGCTTTTGGTGCCCTTGACGCCGCTTTTGGTGCCCTCGTGCTCATACCACGGGAAGGTGGACTTGAGGAGCGCGGTGCCAAACTTGAGCATGCGGCGCGCAACGATGTGACAGCGCTCATTCGGGCGGTGCCACGTGATCGCATTCTGGCACACGAGGTCAAAGTCGTGACGGAATGCGCCCACGGCGGCGCGCAAGTCGGTGCCGTACTCCTCGGCGGCCACCTTTTTCCTCATCGTCCGGAAGTCCATCGGGACGGAGACGACGGTGTGGTACTGCGTCGCGAGGGCGTACTCGATCGAGACCGGCTCGGCGAAGAATCGATCGCGGTCCTCCTTGTCGCACAGGCTGAGGGTCTGGAGGAGCAGTGTGGTCGTACGCTCGCCGCGGCAATTCGGGCACTGATACGACTCGTCGGTGCCCACGAGCCTGCTGAACGTCTGGTCATCGAGGGTGCCATCGCACCGCTGGTGCACCCAAAAGTCGCAACTGTCGCATGGACGCATGGGAGCACATCGAATCAGGAGGTGCTCGAGGGCCATCAGGGGCCATCAAGGGGCCATCAAGGGGCCATCAGAGGCCATCAGGGGCCATCAGAGGCCATCAGGGGCCATCAGAGGCCATCAGGGGCCATCAGGGGCCGTCAGGGGCCATCAGGGGCCATCAGGGGCCATCAGGGGCCTACCTGTCGCACTGGAGCATTTCGGTCTCCTCCGCACGGTGAGCGCGTTGGCAGATCGGGCAATACTGGCCGATCTTGAACTGCTTCTCGCACGGGCCGCACATGTCGTAGTCCTTTCCCCACACCTTGGAGGTGGTGGTTCCGCAAGAGGAGCACTTGACGCATTGGGGGCACTTGAAGTGGCGCTGAGGGAACGATTTGAGGGGCGGGTCGAGGCATCCGATGTGGTAGCCACGGTCGCAGACGTCGCAGATGGCCAGCCGAATTTTGGTCCCATCCGCGCCGCAGGACTCGCACTGCTTGCACCCGAGGCACTTCCAGCTGGGCCACAGGTCGCTCCGACTCTCGAGCGCCGTCCAGTGACACTGCAGGTGGCACCGGTCGAGGCAGCTGCCACACATGAGCATGTCGCCCCCCGCGCCGTCGAAGCCGCCGACGCGCGCGGGAGCTGCCAAGGATCCCTTGGACTGCTGCCACTCGCTCAGGTCCGAGGGCTCCGCGCGCCCGAGAGCGAGGCGACCCTCGCGTGTCAGCTTGTACCTCGTCTCGTCTTGATCGAAGAGCGGCACCTCCCGACCCTTCTCTTTGCCGCAGGAGTCCAGGATCGCTCGGCGATGCAGGCTGGCATGCTCCGGCAGTCTCGTGACGAACTCGCAGATCTCGTCTCGCTCGGTGATGCCCTCCCGCAGCGCCTCGATGATCGCCGCGCGCATCGAACCGGGCTTGGGCAGCCAGCTTGCATAATGCTCTTCCGCTTCGGCCACGAGCCCGCGCTGCTTCGCGAGCACCTGCTGCTGTGCTGCCATCTCGGCGAGGGCCGCGGGATCGACCCGGTTGCCGGAGCGCACACACTCGGCGCACAGCCACTCGTTCTCGGGCACCTCGTCCACCGGCGGCTTGTGGCAGCGCTGATGGAACGTCTTTCCGCAGCCGAGCCCGTCGCAGATCAGGATGTCGTTCTCGAGCTCCGCGTCGCCGCCGTGGCAGACGGAACAGAAGATCGACTCCGCCGCCCCGGGCGTGGGCAGCAGCGCCGTCATGGGCGCATCCGCGGGCGTCGCGAGTACCGGCAGCTCGCCACTGCCCACGACGGCGCTGCCCACGACGGCGCTGCCCTCGACGGCCGCAGGTTTCATCGCAAAGCCCGGCGGCAGCGGCGGCGGCGGCGGCTTGGGCCGTTTCGTAGCAGGCTCTCCCGCCGCATCATGCAGACGAATGGCCTCGGCGATGGAGCGTGCCTTCTCCCCATTCGGTCCATGGTAGACGGAATAGGTCCGCGAGGGGGCCTGATGCAGCTCCTCCCTCCATCCCGGGGGAAGCACCTTGACAGCCGCCGCCGATTCATCGGCGGGCGCCTCGGCCACCGGTGGGCACACAACGTCCTTCAGCAGCCAGCCTCGCTTCTTGCAGTGCAGGCAGGAGCCCATCATCGAATACTCTACATAAGCGACCTCCTCGGCCTCGCTCGCGAAGAAGTGGCTGGCCTCTTCGTGCAGGTTGATCGCCTCCTCGATGCCGTCGTCGTAGAGCACGTGGTGTTGGCCGGTCTGCGGATCCCACGAGGAGACGGTGCCGTGGTACCACGCGTCGTCGTCCGGCCAGTACACCGCCAGCCGACGCCCCACGACCGCCTTCTTCTTATTTCGCATCTCGACCAGCTTGATGGCCTTCTCGGCCTCGAGTGCCGCGTCGGTGGCCTTGCGCAGCGCGGTCGAGGTGCGCCGACGGAGCATCTGCGCGAGAAGTGGGCGCGATGCCTCGGGTCGGATCCACACGTGCTTGCCGCTCTCCAGATTCAGTGCGAGCACGTGCCCGTCCTCCGCCTCCGCCTCCGGCAATCCGAGAGGTGCGAACACGAGCATGGGCACGAGGCCCTCGACGAAGCCGGCCTGCAGCCGCACATCCACGTCCGTGGCACTGCGACCGCCGCTGCCGCTCTCTCCATGCGCGCGCAGCAGTGCCGCGTTCGTGGGCCCGTCGCCCTCCTCGGCCGCCCACACAACATCCTCCGCTGCGTGAAGTGGCTGCATCGAGAGCTTGACCTTCATGCGCCGTCCGCCGCCAGCCTCGGCGACGGCAGCGCCACTGCTTGCGCCACCGTCGAGGAGCTCGACCTCGCATGTGAGCTTGTCCGCTCCGATGTAAGAGAGCAGCTTGCAGCTGAGCCAGCGCTCGTCGCCCGGCAGCCGCAGCCGGCCCGTGCGCGTGAGGTACTTGGCCGAGGGCGTCGCAAGCTTAAATTTGATCGGTGACTCGGGCTCATGCTCCTCCGACAGGTGCGACGGTTCGGCGCGTTTGCGCTTGCCGCGGTCGGCCATTGCTCTTGCTGTCGGGGCGTCGGATTGGCAGCGGGAGTAGTCGGGGACCTTGCCGCGCTAGCGGCGCGGCGTCGATCTTCTGTCTCTCGCCCTGAGAGTGCGGCCTTCATCAGAGTGCGACTTAGCGCGCGCCCTACATGAACTAGAACAAGCCGTCTTCCCCTACAATGTACGGAAAAGCCTGGGGGATTCGAGGTTTGTGGTTTCGCGTGAGTCAGGAAGGGGGTTAAGGGTGTACTCATGCAGATGAACCCCGGGCCGTATAGGCCGTTATACTTGTTGTGGGTGCTTCACGTAGGGGGGGTAAACGAACCGCCCCTCGCCAGGGGGCAGTCAGTTCTACGCCTTCTACCAAAAGTTCTACTTGCCGCCCGGATGTGGAACCCATGTGGTCGCCCGCCTCGAGAGCGTACTGCGTACAGTCCCGGTGAGACAAAAGACAAGGCAAAAGACCAACTTTTCTATACATGTACAGCTGCCCCGCGGGGCTCACCATACTCTACAGTTGAAGTGCTGAACTTCGAGCTATCGAGACGATTCTAAGACGGTTCCCAAACTTGCTGCTGATTACGTTCGCCATCTCGGTCGGCAACTCGGCGGCCTGTACCGGTACAGTGCAGAACAGGAATCGAGTAGTCGTGCCGCGAGGGCACTCTTCAACCTCCACTTGCGCGAAGAGGGCAAATACTGAGAGGCGCAGTGCGTTTGCAACACTGAGGTGATCGATCACTGCGTGTCTGCCGCGGGCGATCGCTGCTGCGGGGCAGCAAGGCAAGCAGTTCCAGTTGCAGTTGCGGGGCACAGCAAGCAGTCGTTGAAACGAAGTCATGCTGCAGGCACCATCAGGGCTTCGTCACGCAGTCTGTCTGACGGGGCTGGAGCGTGACTTTCCCATCGTTGGCTCCAACGTGCGTGAATTTCTCTTCCGCTTGCTGGGCACGCCTGAAGCCACGGTAACCTTTTTCGGAGTGAAGCCTCAACTCGATCCTTGGCATAACATCTTCAAGTTGCTTCCCATGCACATAGTTGAGGCACAGGAGGGAATGTGCCTTCCACAATATTTGCTTGATACAATACGTAGCAAACGAAGAATGGTAAGATGGCTTCACTGCTCCAATAGGGGGAGAAATGATTGCAGCTCAGGCTTTGTCATGGAACTGTGCGACTTAGCACACTGCGAAGCGATGATAAGCAAGCACGAAGGTCATCTTGGGAGGCGCTTTGATACGGTGTACAGGCTTCGTGCAGATCTGGCAATGGAAGCCCCGCTGAATTTTCCTTCGCCGTTCTTGCCTGCGACGCTTTACGTGCCTTGGATGAACTGTGCGAATGGAACGAACGACCAGGCGGCGTTCGGAAACCGCGAGGCCATGTCAAAATACCTCACACGGATACGATACATCACGCCCAACATATCGGTCGCCAAATTGCAGCAGGGCCTCCCCTTCAAGCTCGGAGGGAAGGATGGGACTGTCAGCTCGGAGGCATTTTTGAAAGCCGCCTTGTACCACGACGGGCTGCAAGCCTTGGAACTGCCCGGCTGGATGTACTGTATCCACACTTTCAAAGCGTACATCGATGGCAGTGCAAAGCGGGGCTGCATTGCTCGCATGAGAGAGAGGTTCGCTTGCAGAAGCCTCGTCTGCATGAGGGACAACATCAAATATTATTGCAACTGCCACTCCGTTCCTTGCAATCGAGTGATGTCGGGCGCGCTCGTGTCGAATTGGGACGATCCTCTGGGTAAAGGACGGAAAAGTCTTTTGTGGACCTTTCGAATGTACACGAGGCAGTGGCGTGCTCGTATGAATCGAACGTTGCAAGATTTGCAAGATTCTGATGGCGTCCTTCTGCACTCTTGTTCAAATGTGGATGGCCGTCAGCTGCACCTGCATTCTTGTCCAATGAACTACACGAGTGTTGGACGCAAAGCGAAACCAAAGTACCCACACTGTACAGGGCAGCCGTGCTCGATCGACGGTGCTGCCCTGCTGAGAGGGGTAGAACTGGTTCTGTCGGACCTCCCAGCATGCGCCTTTGAGAACGGTCTCAATTCAACATTGTACCCACGAACCTTCCCGGAGCCTTTCGTGACAGGGAACCGATTGGCCGGCGTCTGGGGAGGGCACAGGCCTCCTGGCCGACCCACTGACTCTACACCGTTGCTGCTATCGCGACCACCGACCGACTTCGGCGCTACTCGCCAAACGACTGTTCGATTTGAGGTGACCGTGTCGAGCGAGGCTCAAAAGGACTTTGGCAGCGAAGGGTTTGCAACCAGCATGGCAGCTTACTTGTCGACTGGTGGCGTTCAAATGTGTCGACAGATGTTCTTCTCGACTGACGGGCAGATGCTTGTCCGTCGTTCGGATGTGAACCTTACGCGCAGTGTGGCTAGTATCAAAGTTGTTTGCACCGTCGCCGTCGCCAGTGCTGCGCGCGCCCTCGTTTCCAAGATATCCTCCTTGGGAACAGCACCTTTGTCGCCTGCCCGGCCGCACGACATGCATCCGCACGATCCCAAACTGCCAGTGTTGAGCGTCCTCTCTGTTACTGTCGAGTAATCAGCAGTCACCCTGGACCCTGGTGAGAGAGGTTCTGCGCTGCTGGTGGTGCTGCTGCTGCCAAACAGCCTCCGGTTTTTTTGAGTGTCTACGTAGTTCCGTTGGGGAGCTCAATCGAATAGGTGTTATCTGTTAAAGGTGCTCAATAGGTATTAGGTGCTCAATAGGTATCAGGTGCTCAACAGGTAATAGGTGCTCAAAGGTGTTAGGTGTCATGTGAACGGTACCTAGGCTAGCGGTCGTACCGCGTTAGTACCGCGGTGAAGTGCCGTACCGGTAGGCATCGGGCCAGCGCCTAGAGACGAGAACACATGCCGTGCCTAGACCGCGAGACCCCCCACCGGATCGGGGCTGGACGGGCGCCCGGCCATGGGGCCTGGGGTGGCGTGCCCCCCCCCGCAAATGGGTGGGGTGGAAACACGCGCCCAGGCGAGGTGGTAGGTACATGAACGGTAGCCGGCACAAAGCGTAGCACGGCAGTCGGCAGGTAGGCCGATAAGATGAGATATAGGTTCACCGATCCGGATCGGACTGCAGCTTGCTGCTCGGCAATGCTCATGCACTCGACTGTCGCGTGTCGGCTGTCGGCTCCCGGCTGGAGCGAGCGCCCACGCGCCGCGCCAGGTCTTAGAAGCCGTCAACACTAGCCTCAGCAAACATGCCTTCGGGCACCGCCGCCTCTCCAAGCAGCGCGTGCGCGGCCCGCCGCATGCCGGCGGGCAGGATGACGGTGCCCTGGTGCCAGTAGGCGAGCGAGCGAAGCCGGAGCACGGCAGCTCGCGGGAGCATCGCAGCGACGGCAAGCATGTGCACACAGGCGTCGCCCCAGCGGTCAGTGTAGAAGCCACCCGCAGCGTCGAGCGCGCCAAAATAGCGTTGGTACTGCGCCGAGGTGAACCAGTCGCGCCTCGCGAGAAAGCAATTAGTGGCGAAGCACATGCGCGCGTCGTCCCAAGCGTCCGAAAGGCCCTCCGACGAAGAAGCCGGCAGCCACTCACGCACGCGCCGCTCGTCGAGCCCTTCGCGGGCGAAGAACGCGCGCGTCGTCTCCCACAGCCCGCGCACGAAGACCGCCTCGTCGCGGTACGCATGCAGCCAGCCGTAGCTCGCGTTCGCGCGCACCATCTGCACAAACGGATCGCTCGTCGGCGGGCCGAGGAGGAACGAGTCCGTGTCGAGACGCCACACGAACTCGTACGACGCGAGGGCTCGGTGCGAGAAGAGGGGGCCCGAGAAGAAGCGGCACATGTGACGGTAGCCAAAGCCGAAGCCACGGATGGTGTGGGGGAGCGCCGCTCGCTCGGCTGCACTCATGGCGGCGGGGAAGGCAAAGACGTCGTCGGATAGGCGCTCGAAGCTGATCTCGGGGGTGAGCTCGGGGGTGAGCTCGGGGGTGAGCTCGGGGGTGAGCTCGGAGGTGAGCTCGGAGGTGAGCTCGGAGCGGATGGCGCGGGCAATCCCGAGCGCGGCCTGAGCGCGGAGAGCTCCCTCCTGCTCCTCGCTGAGGAGATCATGGAAGATGACGACGGAGTAGCGTGGATGGGCGTTGAAGAACTCGTAGAGGTAACGGAGTGATCGGCGAAGATCAGCGACCTCGGCTTGGTCAGAGCAGCAGAGGTAGACGATCACGCCCGAGGGCCGCTCGAGTGATCGCGTGCTTGGCGGGTGTGGCGGCGGCGGCTGTTGCGGCGGTGCGTGCAGCATGCTCGATGGCGCCCCAAAAGGTTGCTGCTGCTGCTGCTGCTGCGATGGTTGGCTGATCGATTCGATCTCGGACCCAATCTCGGACCCAATCTCGGATGGTTGGCTGATCGATTCGATCTCGGAACCAATCTCGGACCCAATCTCGGATGGTTGGCTGATCGATTCGATCTCGGAACCAATCTCGGACCCAATCTCGGATGGTTGGCTGATCGACTCGATCGTCCTAGCAGCGATGGGAGCGGCCTCGCCGGCAGCACCCACAGTGGCCCCGGCGGCATTCACAGTGGCACTCACAGTGGCACTCACAGTGTTATTCACAGTAGCCACGGTAGCATTCACAGTGGCCCCGGCGGCCCGCTCCTGCAGCCGCTCAACAAAACGGCCTGTGGCGTGCGCGCGAGAAGGATAAGATGGCGGCGCAGAGGATGGCGGCGCAGAGGATGGCGGCGGGAGCTGAGTAGCCTCGCCAGAGAGTGCAGCTATCGCCGTCGCATAAGCGTTAGGGTCATGCCAGGGCTCACCAAGCCACTCGAGTACCCGCCATGTCTCGTCCGCCGCCGCCGCCTCACCGAACCTAGGCTGCTGCTGCTGCTGCTGCTGCTGCTGCTGCCATGCCAGCGCCTGCAGCCCTGCGCGTGCGTACCGAGGGATTGCCTCCGCAACCACCGCGTTCGCACCGCTCACGCCACCGCCGCTGCCGCCGCCCTTGTGCGAACCGCTCATTGCCGATGCCCAGCCGCTCCAGGCGCTCGCGGCGATCGGCCAGAGCACTGCAGTCGCCAAGTCGAGACGATCACGTCGATGGAAGGAGGTCGCGAGCACCTGGTCATCAGAGGTCATCAGAGGTCATTCAGAGGTCATCAGAGGCCATCAGAGGTCATCAGAGGTCGCGAGCACCTGGTAATAGTTTTGGGCGTGCGCGTAGCGGCACGCGGGCCGCAAGCGCAGCGCCGCGCGGCTCGCAGCTAAGGCGTCGCTGACGGCGTCGCACGGCGTCGTAAGCCCTCGCAGCACTACCCCCGACGTGTCGTGGCCACCTCGGCACAGCTCGCTCTCGCGGCCCTCAAGGACATCGAAGGCAGCCGATCGGCCGTCTATGCGGTACGATTCCGATTCGAGCAATGATACTGCCAAGTGGTTGTGCACGTCCGCAAGCGTCGGCTGCGTCGGCGCGTCGGCGCGTTGGAGCAGCTCGCGATACACCACCTGCGCCTCCGCCCGCCGCTTGCCCGACGTGAGCGCCTCCGCATGCTGGTAGCGCGTGTGGAAGCTCCCCTCGAGGTGCAGCGCTCGCGTGGTGGCGTCGACGGCCTCGTCGTGCCGGCCGCTCTCGCCGAGCACCTTGGCCACGTTAGTCCACGAAGAGGCACTGCCCGGACGCAGTCGCAGCGCGTGCCGAACGCTGATAATCGCCCAGCTTGCGTAGCTCCAATTGGTTTCGCTCAGCTCGTGGTAGGCGTCCGCCGCCATCTCCCACACGTTGCTGTTGCTCGGTTCGATGCGCAGCGAGTTCTGCAGCGCGTCAACTGCACGGATGAGGTCACGCTGCGCATGGTGCAGCCTGGCCAGCTCAATCCAGTCACGGGCATTGGAGGGGTCACGCATTCGGCCTCGAGTGCGCGAGAGCGACCACCATTCCATCCCGCGCGCCGTCCCGAACGCCTCAAATCCGGCAAGACTTTCGTCTCTTCGATTCAGTCGTGCGCTCGAAAAATCAAGATGACCGCACTGATTGATGCCGTGCGTGTCGTGTGTTTTGGGAGTCAGCATCGCTCGAGATTGCCTGGTTGCCAGCACCGCTGCCGACGAGTCGTTGTTTGTCAGCACCACACGCGTCAAGGCCCATCTTTGGGCGATTCAGGTCCCTAGGATGGGTCGCGTCGCGCATCAAGACCATTTTTGCGAGAACTCAATCTCCGAAACGCCGCGAACACAATCGCATGATGTCAACACTAAGAGTCTTCCAAGCTATTTGTAGCGGAGTGCACTTACTTTCTCACGCCTTGTATCATTTCGGGGTCGGAATGGTGGTGAGCGCGGGGGGACCGCGACGAAACTGACTGATGACTGACTGGGGCTGAGAGAATGTTCATTCACACTTTCGCATCGCACACGCGTCGGCTAGGGCAACTCACGATGCAGTCCATGCCCTCCCAGCCGTCCGGGATGCCCTCCTCCTTGGTCACCAGCTTGGTCTCCTGGTGGCTGGTCGTTACAGAACTCCTTCTCCGTCTCCTTCGGTAAAATTAATATCAGTCAACGTGAGTGGTTCACTCATCCTGTACAGACATCTCTCACCACTTGAGGGGAGGGATGAAGCTCACATCTTCCTCATCGTCTGAGCTGCCTACCTCCTATGGAACCTCCTTGACCTTGTGCAGATAGTGGAGTATTTTGGTCGAGAACCCCAATACCGTTGGGGCGTTCTCGACCCGAAGGATGATCTGTGGGGTGAGCGAGCGCTTCAGCATTTTTCGTCGAGGCGGAAAACTTCAGTGTTTGAAGGACCTACACAAACGAACACGATCGGAAGTTCAAGCATCGCCTTCCTCATCTTCCTTCGCCGTGACGCCCGCAGCCTTGCGCACGAGCACGGCGCGCAGCTCGGCGCCCATCCATCCTGGCTTGAGGCTGGTGCCGAGCTTTTTTGACGTGATCGTGATCTCGTCAGTCGGGCTGAACTTCAAGCTCACTTGGAGGCACTTGCACGCCTTGCCGTCAAAGAGATGCACGAATCCCAGATCGGTGCAAACGGCCTTGTTCAGGCAGACGACGCGGCTGTTCGGGTGTTTCGCGTTAAACGAGATCTCGAGATCGGGTGTGGAGATGAGCGGTAACTGCGCGCGGTTGTCGCCCGCTGGAAGCACGAGCTGTAGGCGCACCACGTCGCCCTTAGACTTCCGAGCATTTTGGCCGCCCGCGATCGCGTCGTCTGCCGCCTTCTTGCGCATCGCCTCGACGGCGAGCTCGAGCGCCTCGAGGCTCCCCGTCCACGTCGCGCGCAGCTGGGCGACGCGCACCTCGATCTGCGCGTTCATCCAGCCCGTCACCTGCGGCCTCGCCTCGTGCATCATGACGATTTCGTGCGCCTGCACGAAGGCGTCGAGCGCCGGCTCGAGTGAGGGGTCGGCGTCCATCGCGGCCGCACAGTCCGCCGCAATCAACGGCGCGAACTCGGCCTCGAGCATCGTGCGGCGCTCGCCGCACCGCGCCACGACCGCCTCCACCGCCGTCACTGCGCCCGGGCCGGATGCGTGCGCGAGCTGTGCGAGCGTCGTCCTAGCCGCCTCGAGCGCGGAGCTCAGCTCACGCACCTGCTCGTTGCGCTCCTGCGTGCTCACGGGCGGCGTGAGCGGCATCGGGTAGCCAAAGCGATCATCGCGCTCGCCCTTGGGCAACAGGCCTTTCACGTCCACTCCGATGGCGGTGGCGACAACCGGGCCCCAGCACTCGCGGCCAAAGAGGCGCGCGAGCGTGCCGTCGGGCTGCACGATCCAGACCGTGTATCCAAGCGCGCCCGGCAAGAGCTTGGGTCCGTCGGCGTCACCCCACCGGGCGACATAGGTTTTGGCGTACGCCACGCCCCCGTCCGCGAGATCGGCGGCCGAGACGTTGGGCGCTTGCACGCGCAGCTTGGCGATGATGAGGATCAGCTCGGTCCGCGTGTGGAAGCGGTAGTGGCCGCTGCCGCCCTCCTCGCCCGGCGCGTTCGCCACCTCGAGCACGAGCGCGTGCGCGCCAAGCGCGGCGCTCAGCTTGCCGTTCTGCGCTTCGAAGAGCTTGCCAGCGTGGCGCCGGCGCAGCTTCTCGCTCTGCTGGAAGTACCGCGCGTAGAGACGCTCGGTCTGCATCGTCGCGTAGCCGCCCGACATCACGTTGATGGCGAGCAGGAGGCCGTAGTAGCAGGCGGCCACCTTCACGATGGCCTCCGTCAGCGCGTCGGGCCAGGCGCGGTACCGGAGCGCGCCCCATAGCAGGGCGCGCTCGAATACGAGGACCGGCAAGTCGGCGAAGCTTGGATCGAGCTGCTTGACCTTCTCGAGGAACTCGTCCATCTTCGCGAGGAGGCGAGGTGCTCCGCGGTGTGGAACATGCGCTCGATGCCGATGCTGCTGGTGCCGCTGGCGGCGAGCCGGTGCGAGCTGTGGAGCGACCGGAGGAACTTGCCAAAGCCCTTGGGGTCGGACACGTAGCGCCTCTTCAGCATGGCGCACTCGACGTCGAGGTAGTACGCGAGCTCCTCTGGTAGGTCCTCCTTGCACTTCTGCCACAGCGCGTCCACGAAGCCGTGGTCCGTCTCGATGTGGCCGCCGTTGGCCCCCTTTGTGCCGTTGGCTGCTCCGAGGCGCTTCTGCTTCAGGTCCTCGATGGCGCGCGCCTCTTCCTCCGTCGGCGCCAGGAGCTTTGCGCGCCCACTCGCGACCCACTCGGCGATGTGCTCCTCGATGAGCCCATAGTCGGGGTCGACGCCGTCGGCGGCGGCGGGTGCTGGGCTCTTGCGCGCCTTCTTGTCCTTGGCGGCGCCCGTGGCTGCGGTGGAGGTGGAGCCGCGCTTCGCTTGAGGCATGGATGTCTCTCCGCTGATCGTGCGAGTGAAGAGAATGCATGCCGCTCGCTTAAGGTTGGCGAATCTGTGGGGAAATCGATTTTTCCACATTCTTCGAGAACCCCCGCAAAGCGCATCCCTCGGGGGGGCTGACATTGAATTCGGATGGCTTACTAGTCGAGCGTACACTTCGTGAACCTCGGGCAGCGTCGTGCCGGGCACCCAGAATCGACACACGGAATAAGAGAACACAATCTCGGAGCCGCATCCGTATCGAAACCATGCGATTCATCCTCACCTCCGCGCTTGTCGCGACGTCGTCGGCGCTCGTGGTCAACAGCCCGGCGGCCGCGCCGCAGCGCTCGACGGCGGTGCGCACGTCGTCCATCTCTATGGCTGGCAAGGGCGTGGACGACAAGTACTTCACCGGTCTCCGGGCGAAGACTGCCGAGGAGAAGCGTCGTTTGCGTATCATGGATGGAGCCAACTGGCGGCCGCGCACCTACCCCAAGGAGGGTGAGGGCTACTTCTTCTTCCAGGGCCCAACTCCGAAGACCTCGGTGCAGAAGGATGTGCCGTCCTTTTTCTCGGCCGAAAACTTTGCCGACCTCCAGATCTCGACAAAGCAGCTCGCCGTGACGGCCACGGGCTTCGCCTCGTTCTTCGTGGTCGCGTCGACGCTCCTTGCCCCCACCGGGGATGTTATGCCCGCCAAGGCGCCTGTGGCTGTGACCAAGCCGGCGCCCGCGCCCCCGAAGATGGAGGAGCCCAAGGCGGCTGCGCCCGCACCCGCTCCCGCTCCGGCTCCGGCTGCGGCTCCCGCACCCGCCCCTTCGCCGCCACCGCCGCCGCCGCCGCCGCCGCCGCCACCGCCGCCGCCGCCCGCGCCTAAGGCGACACCCGCCCCTGCGCCTGCGCCCGCGCCCGCGCCCGCGCCCGCGCCCGCGCCCGCGCCCGCGCCCGCGCCCGCACCGCCGCCGCCACCCCCGCCGCCGCCGCCGCCCGCGCCCGCGCCCAAGGTGGTTTCGATCCCCGGCGAGCCGTCGGCGGACGAGCTGCGCGCCATCCTCAAGGCCTCCACGAAGGTCAAGAAGTACTGAGGCGGAGGCAGCACGGGGACCGAACCCTGACGTGTGTGTGTGTACGTTGGCTCTGCGGCCGAGTGCGCACAGGACTCGCTCTCGGCCGCGGCACGCACCAGGCGGCGTCGCGGCTGGTTCATGGCCAAAGGGGGGTAGGGACTCGGAAAGAGGGGGCTGGCATATGATCAGGCGGCCGTTGCGGGCGGCGCTCTCCGCCGCAGCATCATCGACTCTGAACTCCCGGGGCCCCCTCTCAATCGGCATGCTGAGTGCGCGTTCGCCGCGGGCATCGGGGCGGACAAACCGGGGCTGGTGTCTGAATACAAATCTTGAGCCCTGAGGGTGCAGGATGTGGCGAGCGGCGAGATGAGCCAGACGACACAAGTAACAATTGTCTATTCTGATACGAGTCCATTGTTAACATTATAATCGCATGGGATGAACCGCAGACGACAACGATCAACGAAACGCCCGCCGGGCGTCGCCGCCGCCGCCGCACGGCGGGCGAGGCGGGGCGCGCCGGCGTGTCGTCCAGCCGGCGAACGCGCTACCTTCCCGGCTCTTCCGCCTCCTGGGCTTTGCGACGACCTCACGAGCGCGTATCTCTGAGGCAGGAAGAGTACTCGAGACCGCATGGGCAACCATGCTGCTCGAGCCCGCGTTTCGTGTTGGGATACGAGTCAGCTCCAGGACACAGTCTGACAATGTCATGCGCACAGGGGAGCCAGGCAGAGACGAAACTGACGGTAGTGGGTAGACGAGGAGGAGCGAGCCTTGTATCGCGCCTGCCGAATCATCGTGGTGTGAATGTACAGCCGTATGGGGGAGGTTCGGCAGATTGTGGAGGTCGATGACGTCGGTTCAGTATCGGGCGAAACTGCTCGGGCGCGAGAAGCCCGCCAGCATGCTCGCGAGTAATGGGGTGTCGAAGGTGCCTGCAGGCGCTGCTGCGTGCTTGTCTGGCTGCGTCTTGGGCCACGACGGCGCGCTGCTCTTGGGCTGCTGGACAGGCCACGGCTGCGTGGGAGGCGCAGCAGCAGCAGCACCTACGAAGGTACCGCCCACCGACTGCGTGGGAGGCGCAGCAGCAGCAGCACCTACCAAGGTACCGCCCACCGTGTGGCTCAGATTGCATGCAACTCGAGCCTGGTGCAAGATGAGCGGTGAGCGCACGCCATCGGACGGCACGAGGCCGATCTCTTCAGCGAGGAGCGCATGCAGCTCGGTCACCGGATAGCTCCCCCGGTGCAGCCCAGGCGATCCTTGGGCGCGCAGGATGTGCAGGCACAGCTCGAGCGCATCGGCGAGGGTGCGCTCGGCAAGCTCGTGTGCATCCTGAGGCGCAGCCTGGCCCGCACTGAGGCGCAGCACGTCTGCAGTTTGGACGACGACCGACGCGGCCTGCGAAAGCCGCGAGCGGGACGGCTGCTGGCTCCAGCGCCCGACGCGCCACTGCGTCGCGTTCGGCGAGGCGGCCGCATCCGTGGCACAGGCGAGCAGCACATTCACAGCCTCGGCGAGCTGCGCATCATGAATCAACGCACGACCAGCGCGGCTCGCGAGCAGCGACACCTCCTCGTCTGACTGCAGCACGCCGTGCATCTTCGAGGGTGAGCCTTGCACCGAGGTCGCGTAATTCGAAGGTGTGCTCACCTTGAGCATCAGGCCCGAGGGGAGCATCAGCAAGCACCCCCCCACTGGGTAGCGCAGCAGAGCGCTGTCCAGCTGCGCGCGGATCGAACGGAGCACGGCCTGCAAGCGCTCCGAGACCGACTGGTCGGGCCCATGGCTGTAGAGCGTCAGGGGAGGATGCCACATGCCGAGCGAGGGCACCACGGGCACGCCAAAGCGAGCACCGAGGTGGGCGACGCGAGCGTACGGCATGTACACGCCGCTCCGTCGGTGTCGCAGGGCAGACAAGATGAGCGTCGCCGCCTCGGGACCGGACGGGCGCGAGGAGGCCGGGCAGAACTCGAAGAGCGGCGTGTAGCCCGCATCGACAGCGACGGCGGCCAGGCGCACCCAGCGCTGCCCCTCATCGCCCCGGAGGTGCGACTCGGCCTCCATGGCCGCGCTCGTCCGACCGGATCTCGTGGCGAGATACACGCGCCCCTCAATGACGAAACCCTGCACCATGACGCCGTCGACCTTTTCGAGCATCGGGAGTGCGGGTGCAGCCAGCAGCTCGGCGAGCTCCCGCTCCGACTGCTCGGGCCGCTGGCCCGCGTGCCAGAACTTGTGGTACGGCCGGCAGAGCACGCGCCGTGTCGGGCGATGGATAGCGAGGCCACGCATCTCGTGTCGCATACGCGCCTCTTGCGCGCGCCGAGCGCCGTGCCGAGCGCCGTCGGCGGCGAGGGTCAATGGCGTCGTCGTGGGCTCGAGGCTCGAGGAGGCTGGCAAAAAGGGGAACTGCGCGGGCGACGCGCGCCCGCGGTAGCAATAGAAGCTGATCTGGGGCGCGCCGCGCACCGAGCACTCCGTGCGCATGAACCCGATGCGCTGCTCGACGAAGTCGTCCAGGAGCTTGAGCTGGTCGACGGTCAGGACATCGTCGAAGTACTCAAACTCCGTCGCAGGCGCTTCGTTCGCCGGTCTCATGTTGCCGCCGGCGCCCGTGGAACGCATCGGGGTATGCATCGGGTCGTGGAGCCGCAGCGCCGGAGTGGCCGAAAAGTACTCTTGCTGCTCCACGGGCGCGAACACGTCGATGTCGTGGAACGGGCCGAGAAGGGGCTGAGGCTTTATGGAGCGCTCGAGCATCCGTCGGCGCTCGAGCTCGCGGCGCGCCACAAACCGGCGCGCCCAGCGCGCGAGCACAATCTGCGCGCGCGCCTGCTGCTGCATGATGCTGTGATTGTGCTGCTGCAGCTTGCGAAGGAGCGCCTCGCGCCCGGCGAGCCGCATGGCGAGTACGCCCTTCGAGAGCATGCTTCGGTTGCGCACGATGATGAGGCTCGCTGTGATGACCGCGGCGGCGGCCTCCCGCTCGACGCATTGGCGCGCGTGGCGGCCGGCGCGGACGAGATGCGCTTTGGCCCGGCCCCGTTTGCCTCGGGCCCATTTTTGGATCATGATGGCCGCCGGCATGAGGATCAGCCGCACCCTCCATTCGGCGAGGGACGACAACCAAGCGCCAAAGCCACGCGAGAGGCCGCGATGGATCATGTGCCCGAGGCTCTTGTGCATCGCCCCAAGTTGGCGCTCGCGCTCCTCGATGCTGGACTGCCACGCCCGCCAAGCCGCCGCCTCGCTCCGATGCGCAAACGAGCCCATGCTCCGCTCGAGTAGCTCCAGCATGCGATAGTGCTCGTCCACCGCCCAGCACCAGCTCGAGAAGCTCTTTCGCTTGCCGCTCTGGCAGAGCGCAGCTAGGCCGCGCCGCGCGAGCCGTCGGGTGCGCTCGCGCTCCGCGAGCATCCCTATCCACGCGCCCCATGCCCTTGCCTCCCGTCGATAGATCAGCGAACCGATCACACGGCGCATCGCGGCGCTCCGGGGCGACCTCTTGAAATCCGTTCGGCACTTCCAAGAGTTGAACGCGGGCCCTGTGAACAGGTGAGCGAGTGCTTCTCGCGCTCGCATCCCAGCGGCCGTCCGAAGCCGTTCGGCATGCTGCGCCCGGCGAGTCAGGTACCCGCGTGCCCCCGCCTGCAGCACCTCGAGCGCCGTACCGAGCTGCTGAATGCCTTGGACCAGCCGGTTCGCAGGCACCTTGGACTTGCGACGGAGGATCGTCGCCGCCTGCGCATAACCCTCCTGAGAGACGGGCAGCCCGAGCTCGAGTACCGTCCGGTGCAGCTGCGCCGCACTCTCCAAGGCGGCCTCGCTGCTCTTATGGAACGCGCGGCGCACCACGGAGGTCGCGTTCTTGCTCCCGCTCTTCTCGGCCGATCCTGGCCGGCTCGGTGGCAGGCTCGGTGGCGGGCTGGCGGACTGGCTGGCGGACCTGCTGATTTCCGATGCCGCCTTCGGGCGATCCGGCCTGCCGTCCTCGTCTCTGCGCAGCGTGGGCAAAGGCGAGTCGCCTCGCTGCTTGCGCGCCCACTGCTGCTCGAGGCGCAAGCGGTACTCCTGCTGCTGCCGGCGCAAGAGCACCTTGGAGTTATCGGCACTCATGTCATTCGTCTCCTCGGCCCTCGGGGAAGACGCCTTTGTAGGGCTCGGCAACATGGCTTGGCTCGGCGCCTTGGCCGGGCTGGGCGCGTAGGCGATCGCGGAGCTTGGCGTCTTAGCCTGGCTCGGCGCTTTGACTGGGCTCGGCGGTTTGGCTGGGCTGGGGGGTTTGGATGGCGTCTGAATTCGGCTCATCGTCATCGCTCTCACAGGGCTAGTGGATATGCTCGGGTCCAGCGTCCGCAAGGCCGCTGCCGTGGACGCTGACCAGCGCCCTCCACTCTCATCCATCGTCCCCAAGGCCGCTGCCGTGGACGCCGACCAGTGCCATCGGACGTCGCCTGCAGCACTGGTCGCGTCCATCGTCCCCAAGGCCGCTGCCGTGGACGCCGACCAGGGCACCTCATTGCCAGCACGAGGCTGCTTCTGAGGGGTTGTGTACGCCACCGATGAGGAGCTCTTTGCCTCAGGCGAAGCGCCGCCACTCGCGGTGGGCTTCGGCACGGAGTTGTTTTGGCCCATTGGGTTCCAACTCCATGCACGAGCGATCGAACCCCGACAGGAGAAGAAGGACGTCCAACGAGGGCCTCATGTCAATTTTGTTCGGTCGTTACAAACAACCACCGTAAGCCAAATCTCATCCATTGTGGGACAACTGTGGAGTTTCACGCTTCACCCTCTCGGCCTGCCGCTGGGCCGCTTGCTCGAACGTCGCGATGAGCCGCTTCGGGCGTCGCGGCGTGTGCCCGAGCGAGCGGCAGGCGCACGGGCCACGCGGGCAGCGCTCCGATCGTCGGCGTTGGGTGGCGGCGTGGCAGCGCGCGAGCTCGGTCTCGTCGAGCTTGTGCAGGAGGACGAACTCCGTGTCTTCCTCGCATACAGTCACCGCATAGTCATCGCGGTTCTTGTGACGGAAATTCGCCGGCCGGTTGAGAGGTGTAGCGCTCCCGTCGAGGACTGCGCCGATGAAGGCATCCTCGACTGCCGGCAGGGTGGGCAGTGTGTCGGCCTGACGCACCACGAGCGCTGCCAGATCGGCCGAGAGCGCGTACCCCGCCCCTTGCATATACGGAGCGTAGACTGTTCGGTTAAAGAGAACGACGTACGCGGGGTCGCGCCACCTCTCGTACTTCGCGTCCTGCTGTGGCGCGGTGATGACCTTGTGGTGAAGGTTGACGACGCCGACGTAGGCACGCTCACGCGGCAGCGCGCGCAGCAGCTCGAGCAGCCGTGCCGCGCACACGAATGAATCGTCATCGGTCTTGAGCACATATTTAAAAGGGAGGTGCACGAGCGCCCAGCGCAGCGCGCCGATCACCTTGTGGAGGATCCGCGTGTAACCATCTCGGGAGTCATCAGGAGTCATCAGGGGTCATCAGGAGTCATCAGGAGTCATCAGGGGTCATCAGGAGTCATCAGGAGTCATCAGGGGTCATCAGGGGTCATCAGGGGTCATCACCTTGTGGAGGATCTGCGTGTAACCATCGGCCACCGGCAGCACAAGCACGTCGTCATGCCATACGTGCGGGCGACCCCGGCCGCCACCGACCACAAAGTAGTGACGCACCGCGCACAGTTCCGCAGCGCTCGCTTTCGGGTCACCCAACGAGCCTGCCACGTCGCGCACCCAGCTGCGCCGGACAGCCTCGCGCCGCCGCGCCGGGCTGAACTGCTTCTGACGGCTCGAGAGCACGAGGATTACGAGGTCGAAGCTGACGTCCGACGCGCTGCTGCCAAGCACACCGCCATGCAGGCACTGCGACGTTGGGGTTTCTGGCGTGGCCGGTTCATCTTGGGCTGCCTCACCATCGTCCTCACCGTAAGCTGAGGTCTCGTCCGCGATTCGCAATCCAACCGGGCTGGACGAGGCACCTGATGCTACTGCAGCCGTGCGATGAAGGGCTGAAGACCCTAGTGGCGATCGAATCGGCAGCGGCGGCAGCACCAGCGATGGCCGTGGATTTGACGCTGTGGAGATTCCTGGAGCCGGTGTCTGTAGCTTACTGGCATGGAGCGTGGCTTGCGTCAGCGGGAGGCACGCAAATAGCAACGCAACTCCAAACGCAAGCAGGAACCGCAGCAGCCAAGTGGTCGGCGAGCGTCGGGAAGTTACTGCCGCCATCTTTCTTCACAGCCCTAAGACCTACCCCCTTAACAGCCCATGGTTTAATTCGCACGAAATACACTGCAGAAATACACCGCAATCTCGTGTGGTGAGAGGGTATCGTCACCAAATTATTCACAGATTATTCACACACTCATCTCGCCTCAACGCCTCACGAAAGCGCAAACCGCACGCACGCGAACCATAAGATGACCGTCGTCCAAATTGCTGACAAAGCAGGGCTGCAGGCCCTTTTCGCAAAGGGCGGCAAGGCTGTCGTGTACCTCTCGGCCACTTGGTGAGGCGGATGCAATCCCGGAAAGTTTTCGCAGACCTTCGGGAGTGACGAATTCGAGGGTCAAGCGGCGTTTGCGATTGGCGACTGGGACCAACTGAAAGCGCCCGAGTTTTCGACGGGCTACGTGCCCACCATCTTGCTGGTTTCGGATGGCAAGGTCGTCGAAAAATTTGCGGGCAACGACTTCAACAAGATCTTGAAATTCCTCGGCTAGAGTGAAGAAGAACAACGAGATGTACTTCGCCAGGAGTGCCGGAACGAATCATGATAGCGCCAGCCAACAGGCGGATCATCTCCGTCAGGCGAGGCGTTCTGGAGAACTTCGTTCCGATCACTGCATCGCGGATCGCGCTCTCGACGCTTGGCTTTGACGCCTGGGCACCACAAATAGGCACACCGCAGCACTGTGCGAGGACATCAAGCAATGTGCGGAGAGGAAGGCCAAATTTGACCCTTTATGGATGTGTCTGTCCTGGGGCTATTGGTGCAATCTCTGTAAGTTCAAGCACAGATGATGTCTGAAAACGCCATAGGCACGGTTTTTTCCACACCATGAAACCACAAATCCACATCATCCCTCAGGACGGGCCGGAGGCCGGAGCGTCGTCGCGCGCCGCAACACACTGCCTGCGCGCCTCGCGCAACCCATGGTGCGCTACACTGCCAAGGACTTGGCTGCACAGAGTGATCCGAGACGGTTTCACGTGCTACCGCCATTTCAGATAGCTGGGACCACGGATGGGGACAGTGCGGCTCTACAACGTGCTTATGCTCACATCGAAGGCGTGCATCGACAAAAGTGCGTGCTGGGAGTGACGCCATTAGTTGTGCACCGTTTGACAGTTCTTGGCATTGCTAACGATATCAATTACTTGGTGCGCGCGATGGCGATTGCCATGCGTGCCACAAATAAGGGTCAGCAGCTCCTCTTGCTTCCGCCGGTCCGCACGCCAGAAGGAAAATCGGGCAAGTGGGCTGGCGACCGCTCATCATTGATACGAGGCCGCACTATGGAGACGGCATGGCATTGGCTAGATGGTTTTCCTGGTGCATCGCATCGCTCCATATTTTGGCCGTCAGCGTGCCAAGAGCTCTTGGAGAGTGAGTCGGAGCAATGGCGGATGCAGTCTTTGGTCGAGCTGTCCCGCAACAGCTCCGTTGCTCTCGCTGCGGAGCGAGTCGGACTTGGCAAGCGTGTGTTTGATACGGAACTTTCGTTGCGAATGCTGGCGAGAGGGATCGCGTACAGCGACGTCCCGGACGCCTTTCGCGACCACGGAGTGCTTTGGTGGTGGCAGGCGCTGACCACGTACGTCATCCGCGTGCGTGGAGCAATCGCAGAGCGTGTGCGGCAGCATCCAGCCTTGCGCGAAATGTTGAAGGGCATGCGCAAATCTACTTTGATGATCAGCGACTCGGCGACTCAGCCCAATTCAACGCGCCTGCAGTATGATTGGCTGGAGCAGAGTCGCCGTGCATTGAGTCTGGCGACGAGGCCAGCCGGGGATGGGCGCAAGCTCGGGTGGGTGCCCCCGGTAGCATTCGACGCGGGCTTGCATATGCGCATGGGTGATGCCTGTGGGCCCAAGGCAAGGCCGCATCAAGCAGAGGTACGAAAGTGCGTCCGCTCGCTGAGACAGGGACTGGAGCCCCTAGTTGCACATTCGGTGCTGCAGCCGGGAGCGCGAGTCTTTTTGGCTACAGACTCTGCCAGCATTATTGAAGAGGCAGAAGTCATGCGCGCGCAAGTTCAATTTGAAATAGTGTTCCTGCGGCTCAATCGAAGCAAGTACGACACAGAGGCATGGATCGAGCTCGCAAGTGCTGCAGACCGCTCGCAAGCAGACATCTTGGTAGAGGCACTGCTCGAGCTGCTGCTCCTCTCGCGTGCACGCTTCATTGCAGGCAGCATGTACGGCAACATGCCGCGCCTGGCTCTGCAACTGCGCACGACCACACCTGGCGATGTTCGACGCCTAGCGTACGTGACGACGGATGGACGCGACTGGTGCACAAAGCCAACTTGCATCTCCAACAATACGGCCACCGCGCGCTTCTGGTGAGTTTAGCCGCTCTTTATCCAAACCGTGGCACTGTCCACTGATATCACTAACCGACAGAGATCGGAGAAGCAACGCTGCTCGTAAGTAGCATCAGTAAAGCCGGCATCGGTCGATGCGTGCAGAGTTTCAGACACCATTGCGCACGGGGATCCAGACGTGCTACAGCCTCTACAGCTACACAGGACCGCTGAGTGTATGGCGTTTCGTTAATAGTAAATCTTCGACCCGTACCGAATGAACGAAGAGTGCGAGTGTAGATCGACGCAGTCCAGAACGCGGATTCAGACCGGAACTGGACGGGACACGTCCCATCGCGTCGTAACGTACGCGGGCTCCGACCTCCCGCGGTCCGTACGACATGCCCGTACGGTACGCAAACGGAGCGGTTGAGCTCGCTCGCGCCGGCACCGGAACCAACGTTTCTTCGTCCTATAGCGTATAGCCGATAGAGGACCGCGCGGCTGACGTGAGGTACTGTGCACGGTACGGCCGCCATGCCATGTGCATGTCAGCATCTTAATTCGATAGTCTGAAACCGCTTCGACACCAACAGAGCGCCGCCACAAATATGCGCTCTCGGGATCTTCAAAACGCGCAACGACTGAACACTGGACTCTGCGGGAGAGCAAACGCTGAGGCCCGAGTCTCCGCCCCCAAAGCCACAAAACCCCACTGCAAGTCATCCTGGAGGCGGGTGCGTTCTCGAATGGAATGCCCCCGAGTCCAGTCCAAAGAGGCGCCGCCGGCTGGCGCGCATCAGACCTCACGTCCCGGACCTCGATCACACCCTTTGGGTCATAGCCTATCCCACAACCCTCCAATGCCTGCCCTCTCTTCACAGCCGAGGCGTATACGGACCCATGAAGGCGCCCATGTTCGAGCTGTACGGGATCGGGGTCGAGGAGGCGTTCGTGTCCATGAAGTGCTCGAGACCACGCGAGGTCTCGCACAGCTCAGTCTCGACCGTGTCGTTGAGGTCGAGGTTCGCCGCCTTCGAGTAGACAATTTGGAGGTCGCCGAGCACGCGCAGCTTGAACCCGACCTCGCAGTAGTGGAAGTAGTACTCCCACTTGCGGATGAAGGCGTCATCAAAGCCGAGCTTCTTGAGCTTCTCCTGATTCGCCATGAAGTTACGACGCCATTGCGCAAGGGTGGGCACGTAGTGCGGCCCGATATTCTGAACGTGCTCGACGGTCAAGCTCGAGGCGGCGGTGCACGCGGCGGTGAGCGCGCCAAACGAGGGGCAGCACGCGCCAGGGAAGATGTGCACATTGATGAACTCGGCCGAGTGACGGTAGTCTTCGTAACGGTCGTCTGGGGTCGTGATCACCTGCACGACAGCGATGCCATGCGGCGCCATCAACTCGTCCACTGCCTTGTAAAAGTCGGGCAGGTACTCGTGCCCCACGGCCTCGAGCATCTCGCACGAGACGACGCGGTCGAACGTGCGCCCACCGCTGCTCTCATGGAACGTGCGATAGTCGGTGTAGTGGTACTGGATCAGGTCGCACACGCCCGCTTTGGCGACACGCATCTCGGCCTCGGCCTTCTGATCATGCGAGAGCGTCAGGCCTACAATCTTGCACCCCACCAACTGTGCGATCCGAATCGAGAGCGCGCCCCACCCGAATCCGATCTCGAGGACCGTGTGATGCTTCTCAAGCTTCAGCTTCGAGATGAGCAGGTCGAGCTTGTTCATCTGCGCCTGCTGCAGCGACTCGCCCTCGTGCTTCCAATACGCACACGAGTACGACATGTCGTCCGAGAGGAAGGTCTTGAACATGTCGTTTGAGAGATCATAGTGGTTGCCGATGTTGGTCGCCGTGTTGCCCACCTTGTTGTGCTGGGCCAGGTGCTGCCAGTACGCCATCGCCGAGCCGACGACCGCAGTGCTCATGCCCTGAAAGAGGCGCATCGAGCGACCCTGCTTGACGAGCCGATGGCGGTTGAGTGCGAGCACCTGAGAGGACGTTAGGGTTAGGGGTCAAAAGAGGAGAATGAGAGAAGAAATGACCCTAACCCTGGCGGTTGAGTGCGAGCACCTCGAGAATGTCGCGCATCTCGGGCGTGTCGATGTCGAAGTGGAAGTACGCCTCGGGCAGCCCGAGGTCCGCCCGCAGCGCGATGCGCCGCCAAAAGTCCTCTCGCTTGACAATGATCGTCGCCTTGTGGGGAGAGGCGGTATCGCCGATGACGATCGTATCGCCATTGGACTCCTTGATTTTGAGGCAGCCGGACAAGACGAAGGAGCGTAGGAAGGAGAGCACCTGGGCTCGGAGCAGGCCGTTCATCGCGGTCAGCATGTAGCCAGCGCCCGTGGCCACCGCGCGAGAGAGCAGCCCCGGTGACGCGACTGCTACCGCCGAGGAGTCGGTGACCGCATGCTCGAGAGCCTTGCCGAGCGCCGCGGCCTTGGCGGCGGCGGCAGCCTTCACAGCAGCGGGCACGCGCACGACCGGCAGCGGGAACTTGCGTGCCGTCGTGTCGCCGAGCGCCTTGAGCAGCATATCAGCGGCGTTGAACCCCGCCTGTGTTCCATCCTCATGGAATCCATACCCGAGGTAAGCGCCCGCAAACCAGACGCCGCGCTCGCCCTGAACCGCGGCCGCGTTGGCGGCGGCATTGCGCGAGGCCATCGAGGGCACCGGGTGCGACGTGCGCCACGCGGACACGACGTGCTCGGCCGCGGGCGGCTTGGCTGGGTTGAGTGTGACGAAGACGTGGCCCACGTCCGGATGCTCCAGCTCGAGCTTCTGCAGCTTGTTCAGGTAGTAGGTGACCGCGACGCCACGTGCCTCGTCGGTGCCCAGGAAGTTCCACGCGGCCCAACACGCCTTGCGCTTGGGCATGAGGGCGGGGTCTTGGTGCAGGTACAGCTGCGACGTCTGGTACGCGAACGCGTCGAGCCACTGCGACTGCGCCGCGCTCGCCGCGCTCCCCATGATGGTCTTTGCATCTGGCGCATGGCATGCAAAGATGATCTGATCGAAGGTTTCGTCAAGGATGGCATCTGGCGTCTTGATGGTGAGCTTCCAGCCGCTCGCAAGCTTGCTCACGCCGGTCACCTCCGCGCTCGTCACGATCTTGTTCTTGAAGGCCGCCGTCACCTTGGCGATGTAACCGTCCGCCGAGCGGCCGCGCACTGTGTACCACTGAGGACGGTTGAAGACCTGGAGCATGTGGTGGTTGGCCATGAACTCGAGGATGAAGTAGGCGGGCGACTCCGTCACGCGCGCCGCGGGCACCGACCAGATCGACGCGCACGCCGGCACGAGGTACCGCTCGACGAAGTACGTCGAGTAGCGCTTCTCGCGCAGAAAGTCGCCGAGGCTGACGGAATTCTTGTCGGCGGGCGGCGAGGCGAGGAAGGCCTCGGCATCGGCCTTGAAGGTGGTCATCTCGCGCAACATGCGCAAGAAGGCGGGCGACGCCATGTTCGTCTTCGTCGCGAACAGCCCGCCCAGGCCCTCTGAGCCCCACTCCCACGCGCCGTCCTCGAGGCTCACCGAGAGCGACATGTCCGAGGCCTGGATGGCGACGCCCTCGTCCTCGAACCACTTGAGCATGGTCGGGTACGTGACGTGGTTGCACACCATGAAGCCCGTGTCCACGGGCACCTTGCCCACGTACTGCGTGTGCGCGTGGCCGCCCACGTGCGCGTCCTTTTCGAAGACCTTGATGTCGTGGCCGCTCCGGTGGAGCGCATAGGCCGCGGCGAGGCCTGAGCAGCCTGAGCCGACGATGGCGACGCGGACGGGATTTTTCGTCTCCGACATTGGGTCACTCTTGGGGAGCAGTGGACACGAGGGCGGTGCCGACGGGGCCGACAAACAGATCCAAAGAGAAAAGTGCACCCTGGACGCAGGACGAAGGACGCGAGATCGAAGACCTCACGATCGAGATCTGGAAAGTACATAGCGCTTTCCAACGAGGAGGGTGGTTGTTGATGTGTTTTGGTGGGCACGCTACACGTAGAATAGATTTGTTGTGGCGCATGTCAGCATAATTCAGCACTGTAAAGTGATCATTTGTCTGAACGCCACGTTCGGCGTTTTGTTGACCTCGGAGATCCTCGGTTGCGATCCAGATTCGACTAGATGCAGACCGCGAACGAACTCTCGCTCCGCAGCAGCGAGGCACTTTCCGTGACGATCTCTTTCGTACGGAGTGCCCGGACTGCGCGCGCGGGCAGCATGTGCCTCGCTAAGGGCCAATCTCATCCTTCTTGCAAGGCCCTACCTGCACCGAGAGGCGTCGCACGCGGCGCGCTCTTCTGGCAGTGCGGTACCGCAGTGGTCGCCTCGCTCTCTGTCGGTCATGAGCTGGGTGAGGGGCTGCGACTCCTCTGGCAGACAGGGGCGATCGCGTGCTTGCTGTTTGCGGCGCTCCTGGGCGCACCGGCCTCGTGTGCAATGGCGCGCCGCCTCGAACGCGCCTTCAAGCGCCGCCGCCTCCTGAGCAGCAGCTGGAGCAGCGCTGGCGGCATGCAGGCCTGCTCCTCGTCCGCCTCCGAGCAGCAGCAGTATGAGTGCGTCACGACCATCCATGGCCGCAAGTACGACCTGAGCGCGTTCGTGTCGAGCCATCCGGGCGGACCGACGGCTCTGCTGCTCACGCACGGCACCGATGCCACCGCTCTCTTCGAGTCGTACCATCCGCTCTCGCACCTGCCCGCGGCGGTGCTTGCAAGGTATGAAGTGGGTAATAGCAGCAGCAGCAGCACTGGCCACAGCAGCAGGAGCAGCAGCGGTGGCGGTGTCGCCACCAGCGACGTCGCCACCAGCGCTGCCGGCGCGATGGACGGCGAGGCGAGCGACGGCGGCAGCGGCTCAGACAGCGGAAGTGGCGAGAGTGAAAGTTCCGTGCTTGGCTGGAGATCGCCGCGGGGGCGCACGGCCGACCCGATGTACGACGTGATGCGCGAGCGGGTCGCCGCCCTCTTCGAGGCGCGCGGCAAAGGCACCAAGGCGTCGAGCGCCCGGCTCGCGTATTACAGCCTCACGATCGCGCTGTGGGGAACGCTATGTCGCGGCTATTACCTCGGCAGCTGGTGCGCGCTTCCGTGGTACGTTCTCTGCGCGTGGCACGTCGCGGGCATCGGGCATGATGCCGCCCACTTCGAGGTCTCGACCGAGCCTGTCGTGAACGCCGTGCTCGCCTGCTGCATCGGGACCATCTCCAACCCGCTCCATTGGTACTACCAGCACACTGTCGGGCACCACTCGCACACCAACGACCCCGACAAAGATCCGGACCTGCACCACTACGATCCCTTTTTGCGCGTGCACACGCGCCTCGCGCACCAGCCGTGGCACCGTTGGCAGCACTACTTCGTCTTCCCCTTCATGGCGCTCTTCACGTTCGGGCAGACGCTCTGGCAGCCGCTCATGCAGCAGGCACTCCCCGGTCAGCCTCGGGCGGTCAACGGCATCACGCCCATTTTGATGCAGGGCCGCCTGCGCGTGCATGTGCTAGGGTATGGGATGCTCCTCCTGTACGTGTACCTGCACCTCCTCCTCCCCTTGGCCTTCCACCCGTCACTCCTCTCGGCCGCTGCCTTCTTCTCCATCTTCCTAGGCGGCACCGGTGGCGCCTTTGGCCTCGCTTCCGCCATCAACCACCTCACGCCCGCCTCGGCCGCCGTAGAGCCCACGCCGCAGAGACTCCCAAGCTCGCCCAACACAAATGGCGCCGGCGCTGGGGGCCGCCTTGGCGGCATCGGCGGCGGCTCTCGCCAGCTGCAGCAGCACTCGTGGGCAGCGCGTCAGGCTGTCTCGTCCAACAACTTTTGCCTCGGTTCGCCTCTTGCTTTTTGGCTCTCGAACGCGCTCAACTACCAAGTCGAGCACCACCTCTTCCCGGGCATCAACCACGAGCATCTGCCCATGATCAGCCCGATCGTGCGCGCCACCTGCACTGAGTTCGGCGTGCCGTATAACGCCTTCGCGTCTTGGACCGCCATCGCCGACGAGTTTCGGCAGCACCTGCGCAACCTGGGAGACGTGCCGCAGCACGCGAAGCTCGAGTGACGCACGTGCCGGGCGACAAGAACCGCAACCCAGGCAAGTGTATCTCAGAAGCGCCCACGCGTGATGTCGCGCGCTCGCAATCTCCGTCGGGGGAAACGGAACAGTGCTAATGACTTCATCTTATAAAGTCCGCTCTCTGCTCGCGACCTGCCGAGCTGCCGGTGCGCAAGCTGCGTGTAGCTGCCTGCCAAACGTGGGTCGTCGTAATCCTTCCCCTGCTCCAAGATGAATCTTGAATGTTGGTGTCGTGTGTGAAATATTTTCGTGTTGAAGCCGATATTCTCGTGTGTGGGAAAAACGGGTTCACAGCCAATGGTCATATTCATAGAAACACATTTGGTGCCTCAATGAGCAAGGCCTGTCTCGGTGTTTTGAGCTTGCCGGTGCGGCTACTCTTCCATTTACTGGGACTGACAGTCTCGCAACCGACAGACAGTTCGCCGCTGCTGCCCTTCAATCGCACGCACTGCCTCGCGCGGGCGAGCGGGAGAGCTGGCGCCAGCGCCTTGTGCGACGCATTTGGAGCATTTGCAGGAGGCTTGTCGGTCGTGACTCCAGCCAGCTGCATAGGCCGTGCGAACCTCACCGCGGCCGGCGCGTACATCTGCCTCTTGGAGTCGCGGTGTATCGCCGCGTACGATGTGCGCACGTGCGTCGGCCCGCGAGGCTTTGCGTACATCGGTCGCGGCCTCTTCAACTCCAGCGCGTGCGAGGCGCTCGTCGCGCAGGAGAATGCGACGCTCCTCGGCACGCTCGTCTTTGCGCCCGGCGCTGGGTGCGCGGTGGTGCTCGGTGGGGAGCCGCCGGCCGCGGCCTACACGGATGAGTGGGCCGTCAACCGAAGCGGCCGAGCAGGGCTGCCGCCGCTCCCGTCATTCCACCCGTGCGCGGGCGGCGTGCTCGACAGCGAGCGTGCGGAGCGGCTGCTCAAGCTGAGCGCACGCGCGAGCCGGTACACGACTCACCACGTCCTCGCCCTCAGCCCATCCATCGGGCCGGTCGCGGGCGGTGCGAGCATCGGCGTGTGTGGGCTCGGCTTCACGAAGGCCAACGAGGCCGTCGGCCATCTCGCATGCAAGTTCACCGACGGACGGAATGAGGAGGCGGTGGCCGCGGTCTGGATCGACGAGCATCAGCTGCGCTGCGACGCGCCCGACTTTTCACGCTTCGCCGTCGGCATGCCGCACAATGTGAGCGTCGAGATCTCGACCAACCGCGGCGCCACATGGACGAGCAACCACGCGCAGTTCACCTACTATTCAACTCGGCCTTCCATCGACGCCTTTGGACGCGCGATGTGGGGTTACGAGCCGACGTTCACGCAGGCCGCGTGGCAGGTGCCGTACGCCGAGAATGACTTCGGCTCCATCGTCCGAGAGCTCTACTCGCCTAAGGGCCACCCGCTCAACCGGGGTCGGCCATCAAAATGGGATTCCCATAGCGACCCCTTCCACGCTACAGGCGAGAGCGCGGCCTGGAACCCGGTCGAAATGGATACGGGAGACCGCTTCGAGCCGGCGGAAGACGTACAGGTGCGTGCGAGCCATGGCATCGATCACGGCGTCGAGGGCTCGTGGGGCGACCGACGCTCCTTCCTACGCGCGCACAACCTCGTACCCGATGTCTACATGAAGAAGGTCGTCGCTGCGCGAGCCAGGCTACGCGAGCAGGAGGCCTACTCCAACACGGGCGTCATTTGATCAGTAGTCTTATAGTGTAACACTTAATGCCTGTGTATAAAGGAGCCTCAGGTAAGCCTCAGGCTCCGCCCCTCTCTGCGTTTGTACGACATGCGTCTTGCCACACCGACGCGACAGCCGACACCGACAGTCCGGTGACCGGTCGTCGCGACTCGCGTTCCGCCCAACCCCCACGGGCGAGACGACAGAGCGACCGGGCGAGCGGCGTCCTCGACGCGAGCTCCGACGAGACAGGTACCCGGTAACAAAGTAAGTGTGATAGGGTGATAGAGGTGACGAACTGTAATTAAGTACTCAGCGCGCGAGTACCGTACGTAGAAGTCGGATAGCCGGTGGCGCCCGGGTTATATACCCTTAAGCGGGGCGCGGAGTCGGGCAGGAGCCGCGCCCTTTGAGAATAAAGGACGAGTGTGGTGAGCCGCGGCGGCGTACTCCAACCACCACCCGCCCCGCCGCCTCGAAAAGCGCGTGGGGATGCATCCCGGCCCTTCCTAATATCGCGGGTAGGCCAATCGGCTCAATCCCGAGTGGACCCGAGGTATTACAACGCCCCCCCTATAATGTGGTGAGCGCGGGTGTCGGTCCGCGAAACAACAGACTGTCTATCCCTCCCGTCTGGTATTAGGTATACGTACAGTAGCAAGAGAAGCAGTCGTGCACCCACAGGTCGCGCGGAGTGCGTCCGGGGAGCACCGCTGCGAGGATGGGGGATGCTACTGAACAACCAAATTTGGAAACAGCATTGGTGTTTAGATCCAAAGATCAAGATCCATGTCGGTCGGTGCCGCGCGCATGCCCTCGTCGTTTGGCCCCTGGGACAGATCCTGCAGCTGCTGCAGCCACCGGAAGGCCGACTTGAGCGGCGAGGTCGGCTCTTCGTGTCCACTGGCCACGGGCGACGCGACCACTTGAGCCAGTCGAGACGATTCCAATCGTGTTTGCATTCGAGCCATGGCTCCTGGCTCATACTCGAACGCCCTGGGCGGTGGAGCTATGGCTTCCTCTGAGGGTGGCGTGCCTGAGGCTGTCTCTGGAGTCGCCTCCGTCCTCTGAGGGGGCTGTGGCGGCGGTAACTGTGGCTGCGGCGCCGGCGGCGATTTTGGGAGGGTCCACCGCTTGAAGAGCGTAGGAGCTGGTGGCTCGGGAGACTGCAAACGCGACGCCGCGGCCGCCCTTGCACGTTTGAGGGCTGCCGAGCGCGAGGACGAGGCAGTGGGGGAGGCCTGCGCCTCCCCCGAAGTACACGTGCAGGAGGAGCATCCCATACCCGAGCGCGAAGACGAGGCAGTGCGGGAGGCCTGCGCCTCCCCCGAACAAGCTTGCCAACCTTCCTGTGTGGCGGGCGCAATGCTCACCGTCACACCGAAGATGGGGCCCCGCTCTGGACTGTAGTGGAGGTAGTACGTGTCGCCGTCCTTGAGCTCGATGCTCTCGTTCATAGGGAGATTGTTAGGGAGATTGCGCCCAGGTTCCGAGCCGAGGCATGAATGGGCCTTGCCTATTTTGGTCGCTCGCAGCACGCCGCCGACGAAAGTGAAGATGACTTGCTCACGTGAGAGCATCTTGCATGCGGGGTCGTCTGTCGACATGTGCTGGCGACCGAGGGTCCGCGTCTCGCCATCTCTTAATCCAAGGACTTGAGGTGGATCCTCGATTGAAAGCATAGCGGAGGCCAAGGGGTGGGCAGCAGAGGGAGGCCCAACGGCGACAGCAGCGGCGAGAGCAGCGGCGAAGGCGCCCGAGGTGACGGGCAGCGCGCACTCTTGATTCGCCGCGCTGCGGGCGGCGGCGGGGCCGGCGGGTATGGGGGCACCAGGCACCAACTGACGGTTAAGGAAAGCCTGCAGCGCCATGATCGTCGGGTCCTTGTCACAGACGCCAAAGAGCGCGTTGCCGTCGAGGCCCATCCGCTGCGTGATCTCGAGGTCGGCTGCGCCATTCTTCTTGAGAAAGATCTGCAGCGCGGTCACCGCCTCGACGTTCCACTCGGTGCCGAATCCAAAGCCCGTACGCAACGGCTCACGCTCGTCGCCCAAGCTGCTGGCGAGGTTGGCGTTCAGGAAGCTCTTGAGTGCCGTCTTGAGGTGCCGATCCCACTTGGTGAACGCCGCGCTGGCGAACTCGATGCCGTTGGAGAAGACATTGAAGGTGGGTACTTGCACCTCGGGCGATCGGTGAGGCGAGCGCAGACCGCCCTCACCGCCCCCACCTTCACCTCGGGCCGGCGACACTGGATCGGACACGACGAGATAATCCTCCTCGAAGTACATTGCGAGCTTGTCGTGCTTGACAGGGAAGCCATTCTGCTCGAGGAAGGCGGCGAGCGGCTCGAGGACGTGCTGCAGGCTACCATCGATAGCGAGCTCACCCGGCTCCCACCTCCATGGCCACGACGTCGCACGTGCAACTGTGTCCGGTGGCACCGTCACCTTCGTTGCCTCCGTCTCCGTGTTGGCCGTAGTCAGTTCTGCGTGACCCTGTGCATGTACCTCGTTGGCCGCCGCCGCCTCAGCTGCGCGAACTGGCACGCCATCGGCATCACGAGGCAAGTCTCGACGGCGATAGGTGTAACGTCCCGGGCGATCTTTGGCAGAGGGCGTCCGCGGTACGGGTGAGCCAGGACTGCACGCGATCTTCTCGAGCGGCAGGCGAGTCACGACGAGCCGTCCAGCTCTCCTTGTTGGCTCCTCTGCCTCTGCTGCGGCGCGCCGCCGCTCCGTATTGGCAACGGCAGCGCATGGGATGCCATTCTCGATCACGTACATGGGACTGTCGCTCTTGGCGCCCTGCTTGCGCTTCCGTCGGCACAGCGAGCAATACAAGCGCGTGGAGAAAATACAAGCGCTTACGAGGCACAGCACAGCGATGACGATGCCCGCAATGATGCCGCCCTTGTTGACCTGCTCGCCGGCGCTCGGGTCACTACCTGGACGATCAGCGCGAAGCAAGTCCGAGGACAGCGTGGCGCGTCCTCGAAGCAAGAGCGGGGCGTTGACGCCCGACTCGGACAGGCGTGAGGAGAGCGCCGTCATGAACGCCGGCTCGTTGTTGATGATGACGACGAGCTCCGAGGCGTGCTCCTGCATCGAGCCGGTAGCAAGGCGCACCGCGATGTTCACCTCGATGCCCTCGGCCATCGTCGTAATGTAGTCGGCGCTGACAGGTGCATGCTCGTGCCCGTGCTCGTGCCCCATCTGGGAGAGCTCAATGGAAAGCTGAAAGGCCACGGCCTGCTCGAGAGCCACAATTGGAGTCAATCAGATATCAATCAGAGTCAATCAGAGTCAATCAGAGGCCATTGACGAGACTCGCCTGCTCGAGAGCCACTAACTCCGCCGCTGTCCAGGGCGTCTGAAGGCGGCGCAGGCGTGTCGATGCCACGGCCTTGGCGACGATAAACTGTATGGAACCATCCGGAGGTGGTGAGGGTGGCGGGCTTGGTGGTGGTGGCGACGGTGGCGGCGACGGTGGTGACGGTGGCGGCGAGGGAGGTGGAGGCGACGGTGGGGGCGAGGGCGGTGATGATGGAGGCGGCGGCGACGGCGGCGGCGCTGGCGGCGGGCTCGGCGGCGGAGGTGAGGGAGGTGAGGGAGGTGGGCTTGGTGGTGGTGGCAGTGGTGGAGGTGAAGGAGGTGGCGACAATGGGGGTGGCGAGGGCGGAGGTCGATATGGCGGTGATGAAGGCGGTGGTGGAGATGGTGGCGCCGAGGGAGGAGGAGGCAATGGTATCGGTGATGGAGGAGGTGGAGAGGGTGGAGGCGAAGGCGGCGGCGGAGCGGGTGGCGGTGAGGGCGGCGGAGGTGAGGACGGTGGTGAAGGCGGGGGAGGCGAGGGCGGCGGTGATGGGGGAGGAGGCGATGGCGGTGGCGAGGGCGGCGGCGGCGATGGTGGAGGCGATGGCGGAGGCGGCGACGGTGGCTGGCTCGGTGGCGGAGGTGAGGACGGAGGTGGGCTTGGCGGTGGCGGGCATGGCGGCGGCGACGGCGGAGGAGGCGATGGCGGCGGTGAGGGTGGAGGCGGTGATGGCGGAGGTGGTGAGGGAGGCGGCGGTGAGGGAGGCGGCGATGGTGGCGGCGGCGATGGCGGCGGCGAAGGATGAGGTGGCGATGGAGGTGGCGATGGTGGAGGGGGCGACGGGGGTGGCGGAGAAGGCGGAGGCGGCATTGGAGGCGGGCTGGGAGGTGGCGGTGAGGGCGGTGGCGACGGTGGCGGGGGAGAAGGTGGAGGCGACGGCGGCGGCGGCGATGGTGGCGGGGAGGGCGGCGGAGGTAGAGGCGGGGGAGACGGGGGTGGCGGTGAAGGTGGCACTGAGGGTGGGGGAGGCGAAGGGGGCGGTGAGGGTGGGGGCGGTGAAGGCGGTGGCGACGGAGGTGGAGGCGATGGAGGTGGGCTTGGCGGTGGCGGGCATGGCGGCGGCGACGGCGGAGGAGGCGATGGCGGCGGTGAAGGTGGAGGCGGTGATGGCGGAGGTGGTGATGGGGGTGGTGATGGAGGTGGTGGCGAGGGCGGTGGGGGCGAGGGTGGCGGCGACGGAGGCGGCGGTGATGGTGGTG
>ERZ761574.134-NODE-134-length-43726-cov-71.564425_pt1 | contig 43726 bp, 39 predicted proteins | sample MGYA00374950_ERZ761574 | MGnify/ENA primary metagenome ERZ761574 (study PRJEB28895, sample SAMN07631631) | mixed culture metagenome | isolation source: Freshwater growth medium | place: USA: Seattle, Washington | collected 2016-10-03 ... | reverse complement strand
GCGTCGCCAGGGCGACCCTGTGGGATCCACCACGCCCAAAACGCCGCCTCCCCCAAAACGAAAACGCAGAAGTTCGGGTTTCGGAAGTAACGAGTCTTATTCAGAACTGATGTTGACAAACTTTGGCAGACTTCTGAGCTGCGCCTGTGGGCGATTAGGGTAGGATTCCCACCAGTACGAGTACTGTACGTGGTTCCCCTCGTTGTCTTTTGACCAGGGGACGAACGGGTTTATTTGCCGGAGCGCGAACACGTCGACCGCCGGCTCACACGCCCCGGCGCCACCGACAACACACGATACGGCGAGGGCCGCGCGTCCCCCGCAGCTTCCTCACGCACCACGTTGCCAACATATCCACCGCCATCCAATCTCCGCCGAGACGCCCAAACCATCCTCAACGCCGCCAGCGCGAGCATACGGCTCCGTGTCTCATATGGGGTCGTGTAAGGTGTGTTTATTCTGAGCGGGCAGTAACAGTGCCGTAACACCGGCAGTCGTGCGTTACCCGGTAACGTTCACACGTCTCATCTCCACCGCCATCCAAACCGCCGACGCCCAGACCATCCTCAACGCCGCCAGCGCGCGCATGCTACGTGTCTCGTTTGGGGTCATGTAAGGTGTGTGTATTCTGAGCGGGCAGTAACAGTGCCGTAGCACCGGCTGTCGCGTCTGTCGTGTTAACACGTGAGGCGTGACCCGAAATAGTACGACGCGCCACGCGATGCCCGCTCACGCCTCTCCGCCTCGTCTTAGTGCCCGAAGCGCGCTGCCGCTGCACACGAGAGTGTCGGTCGAGTACGCAGGGCCTTATGCTGGTAGGCACGCAGGCACCGTGGTGGGACATCGCACCTCCCTGGGCGAGCACTCGACGTCACTCAGGAAGTGCTCGCAAGTCACCGAGATTCAGGTCTCCTTCGATGACGGCGAAACGTCGTGGTTCGCGAGCACCGACCCGGCTCTGCGAATTATGAAGCAGAAGCCCGTGGGCGGCGCGCGCCGCGTCTCACTACGATGCGCACTGTCTTTGCAGCCCCTCGTCGACCCAGCCCGCGGAGAGGCGTGCACGCACGATGCCAACTGCAACTACAATGAGCTCCGGGCCTATGTGGCTCGCAAGCGCCAGTGCCCCGTGGCGGGCTGCGATTCGGCGATCCCACGCTCAAGAGACATAGTGCGCGACTTGCAGTTTCGAGACTCGTTGCTCACGGCTGTGGGCGCGGGAGACGGCGGCGCCACGTTTGGGTACTGGGATCCGATCTCGGGCAATTTCGAGCTCGATGGCGAGATGCATGCGAGGGCAAGCATGCCGAAACAGCCTCGGCTGGCCGGACGGTGCGACGAGCTGTCGAGGAATCCACGAGATCAACGAGCGCATCACGAATGGGGTCGTCATCAAGAAGATTGGGGTCGTCATCAACGGGGTTGGGATCGTCATCAATGGGATTGGGTTCGTCATCAGGTTCATTATCGCGAGCCGCTGGTCAGGCGTGCAGCACGGCCGTCATCGAGCTTGACATGAGCGACGAGGACGTCGGTGAGGAGTCTGACGAGGACGCTGACGGAAACTGCGACCACGTCGAGGAAGGCGATGAGGACGGCGTCGAGGATGGCGATGAGGAAGGCGATGAGGAGGGCGTCGAGGATGGCGATGAGGACGGCGATGAGGAGGACGTCGGTGAGGAAGGCGCTGACGGGCGCGTGGGGAGTGCTCTCGGCACCCACCTTTGTGGCAAGGACGGCTGCTCGAAGCCGGTGTGGCACTCTGGCATATGCACGTCAGTGCTCGGCTACCGCCGCGATCAGAAGCCGGTGCAGATGTATACGGCCGAGCCCGCGCCGAGCCCACGCGAGCTCATGAGACAGGCACGCAACGAGGGCAGGCTGCCGCCCTCCAAGAAGCCCATGCTGGGCGATCGCGTCCGAGGCAAGTACCAGGGGCAGATAGGCGGCCGCAACTGGTTCGATGGCGTGGTGACGGCGGTGCACGAGGATGGCTCGTGCGATCTGCACTACGACGATGGCGACTGCGAGGAGCGCGTGGCGCCGCGGTTCATCAAGGCGATTGCCGAGGACGAGACTTTGGATCGGGAGGAGCCAGAGGAGGCGGCGGAGCCCGAGGAGCAGGAGGAGGTGGAGGTGGTGGAGTTGGAGGACAACGTACCGGTAGAGGAGGGCGACGAGGTGGAGGACGGCGACGCGCGGGAGAGCTTGATAGAAGACCAGGGCCGTGAGGACGGCCGCACGACTCCCAATGAGAATCTCGAGACGACGTTTTGGGTGCAGTGCGATCGGTGCTGCAAGTGGCGTCGCTTGCTCAACGGCAGCAGCAGCCTTCACAGCAGCCTTCACAGCAGCAGCCTCGACGGCGAGTGGACGTGCGCGAACAGCGTTCTGCGGGCCTATTCGTGCGAGGACGACGAGAGTGAGTACTACTGATGACCACTGATGACACCTGATGACACCTGATGACACCTGATGACACCTGATGACAACCGGATGGCCCGCAATGACCCACAATGAACCACAATGACCCATGATGACCCATGATGACCCATGATGACCATTGATGACCACTGATGACCCCTGATGACCCCTGATGACCACTGGTGAACCCTGATGAACTCTGATAACCATTGATGACCCACTAATGACCCCTGATGACAGGTGAGTTCGACGAGGACGAGGAGGAAGTGCTGGCCATGAGCGCGCCCGGCACGGCGCCCGAAGCCTCTCGAGGCATACCCTCTCACAAGACCGAGCGCCATGCCGAGCGCATCGTGCGCGCCTGCCTCTCGCGCCTTGTGTCGCAAGTGACCAGCATGGCGAGGGCCGAGGCGCGCCAGGCCGCAGCGGCCAAGAGGCAAGCTATCGAGGCGCGGCGGAAGGCACAGGAGGCGAGAAGGCAGGCCGAGGAGGCCAGGCGCCATCACGCGGAAGTCGGGGCGGTGCTCGAGAGGACGCTCCAACGCGTCGAGCGCCATGTCGAGCGCGAGGAGCGCGAGGCCGCCAGAGAGGCGCGCCGAAGGCTGAAGCGCTTGCGAGCTCGCGTGCTGCCGTACTTCCCTTGCGAGCTCTATGGCTCCTCTCCCATCCTCGCAGTTTTGGCCGACGGATTTTAGCCGACGGCGACCTTCCAAGCAAGCAAGCTAATTAGTCGAAACACACAAGTACCTTCCAAAGTGGTTAAGTTTCGGGTACTGGTAGGATTCCTACAAAGACCGCACCTACGAGGAGCGAACCCCACGCGGCGATACATACAGCGATGTCCTCGCCCCCGCGCTCGCCCCCGCCGCCTTCGCCCCCGTCCTCGCCACCTTCGCCCTCGCCCCCGCCGCCCTCGCCCCCGCCGCCCCCGCCGCCGCCACCTCCCCCCTCGCCCCCGCCGCCCTTGCTCCCGCCCTCGCCCTCGCCCTCGCCGCCGCCACCTTCCCCCTCGCCGCCGCCGCCCTCGCCCTCGCCCCCGCCGCCCCGAGAACTGCCCGAGCTCCCGAATCAATATGAGACGACTGTGACGGCCAATATCGTGAACAAAAACTACACGGTCGTCGTGCACGAGATTTACGACGAGCCCAACAACCGGGCGCTCTTCCGCCAGTTCCATGCCGAACAGGGGGACACGACGTCCCTGTACCTCTACGATCTTGGGGAGTACTACATTGTCAACGCGTCGGGCTGCTTTGGTGGGAGGATCAGCGAGCTCACGAGCGGTCAAATGCGCGCGACGAGCAACGGGCGCATCATGGGCACGCATGAGATGTTCCGCTTCGCCAGCGCCAATCAAACAGAGATCTACATGGGCGTGGAGAACGTGGCAGGTGTGCCGTGCGACAAGTGGCGCAGCGTGCAGGACGACGGCCCTACGGGCGTACAGCAGACGATTGACTACTACTTCTCGACCGCAAACAGTGGCTGGCGTTGGCCGTCGGCGCACGCGTCGCAGGTGCCCGTGATGCTCAGCCTGACTGGCTCGCGCCCGAACGGAAGAAATTCAACGGCGCGGCACCAGTACATGCACGTGTACGAGTTCGGACACTTCACCGTCGGGCTCGAGCAGTACCGCCACGGCTGGAATGTGAATCACACCTTCACCATCCCGCGCGAGGCAGGCGTGTGCGTGGGCAACATCAACCCCGCCACGGTGCCCTACGCACCCGTATCGTCCCGCTCTCCGCCTGTCTCGTGTGCTGCGAGCGCCGCCCCGATGGGCATGAGCGCGCCCGCCGCCGCAGTGCCCGCAGGCGCGGCGTTCGTGTTTTGCCTACTCTTTCTCGTCATCGGCCTGGCCATGCCCCTCGCACCCCTTTGGCTTCGAAAGATCCGATCCATTTGCACGCCAGCTGCCCCCCCGAGGGAGGTGGTTAACGAGACGGGGGTCGATTTGAAGTGAAGGGACCACGTTCAAGATGACGGGTCCACGTTCAAGATGACGGGTCCACGTTCAAGGTGACGGGTCCACGTTCAAGATGACGGGGTTCGAGGCTGTGAGCGTCGCCGATCAGCCTCCGGGGCGATCGAAGCGAGAGCGATGACTGTGGCATGAGTGGGTTTGAGCGCGGGAGCCCTTCACCATGGTTGAGAGCAATCACACCAATCTGGTGACAAGGCACATCGCGGGGAAAGGGGAAATGGGCTCCACTGACACTCTCAGTGTACACAATTGTACTCACACAGGCCTGATTGAACGCCGTGAGACGGGGTATAGAGGACCGGCCAAACCCGGCGCGGCGGGCGTTGCGGTTGCGGTTTCCCCCATGGCGCAGCGTGGATGCGCGGTGATGGTGATGTTGCGTCGTCGAGATGACAGATGATGATTCAAATGTGTCCGACTGAGGTCCGTGTGTGCACACGGGTGATCCCGTGATGCCTTGCGTTTGGGCAATCTACATCCGGTCTATGGGTTTGGGTTTCTCACAGTCACATTCACCTTTGTAGGCAGTCCATCATGTGATGGCGCCCTTCTCATTCAGGTTTTGGTCCAGTCAACGTCAACGGCATCACGATTGATGTTCTTCTTTGAACAAGTTTGAGATCTCGGAAAGCTTGATTGGGATCTCTTGGCAAGGCGCTTTGATTTGACGCGCCGCATTTGAGGTTGACATGAAGTGGCGGCGTCCACATTGGGGCGCAAAGCCATGGAGACACGACCGACATTCTGACGAGCTAGATAGCTTCGCGCCATCTCTCGCGCGTGCGCACACGGCGGTGCAATTGCTTGAGCAGTGGTCGGGCGGCGACGCAGCCGAACTGCGGGAGGACCTTCTCATCGCACAGATGGCTGAGGCTACCCTCGACGAGCCCACGCGGCCGCGTGCGCCGCTGGTCGCAGACTGCGTGCCAGGGTTTACGAGTACTAGCGATATGGCTCTGGTGTGCGCCAAGCCGAGCTTGACCTTGTCTGTGCCCAGTACGCATTGGCACTGGCCCGCACTTGTGGAACCAGAGGGCGGCCGCTCGCCCACGCTACGGAGCGCGTGGTGCGGCCGAGCTAGCACGATGGAAGCGGTCATGAGCGGCGGCGGCATCACCTTCTGCCCGCCGGCGCTCCACTCGCCGAGCATCGCCATCGAGGCACTCGACCTTGCCAGCGGGCCCAACCGCCGAGCACGCCTCCGTCGCTCGGTTTCGCTAGGCGTGGGCTGGAGCCGCGGCAGTTACGATGCCGAGAGCAACCACGCTGGCAGCGGGCTTGCGGGCATCAGCAAGGCCAAGCGGGCTGCGCGCCGCGTCGCCAAGGCGACGCATGCCGCCTCGAGTGCGCGAGCGCGCCGAGGGCTGCCGCTCTGGCTGTGGGACGCCGAGGTAAGGGGTCTCTCTCACAATCCATTAGCTGAGGCTGCCGCCCGCCGTGGGCGGCAAGCCCTCTGGGACACTGCACTCGCCTCGCGCTTCGGTGACGGCCTCTCGCTCCAGCCCGTGCCGGAGGAGTGAGAGGCGAGCGCTGCAGGCGCAAAAGTGCTTCCGCTCATCAGAGAGCTGGCATCAGAGAGCCTCCAGTGGCAGTGGTGGCATCGGCAGGACCGGGGCTCCCGGGCACGCGGCAGCCGAGCTCAGAGCAGCCCAGCAACCAGCGGGTTGCCATCTTCTTGAAGATGTCAGTACACAGTACCGTATTGGGGAGGATCGCTATGCATGAAGGTCACAACGTGGGACCCGGTAGCAGCCCTGCAGAGCAGGTCCACTGGGGCGCGTCCGTTGTTTGACAATGGATAGTCGACGACACTGCAGTCACTGCCTTCACATGAGCTGTGCAGTTTCACAACTGTTTCACATGCATGATTGCATCGACGCTTCGCAAAGGTCGTTTCGTTCGTGTCCAGTTTGCGACGATCATGCCTCAGCCTCTACAGAACCCCGCGGCTCCGGCGGCGCTGCTGGTGCCTCCTCGGTCTCCGCAGAAGCCCATGAGTCCGCTGATGCGTGCAGAACTGGACAGCCTCCAGTTCAGACCAAAGCGCAGCAGCGCCTACGGCGGCCCTCCTACGCCTCCTCCACGCTCGCCCGGCATGCGGGCGCCTGCAGCCGCATCGCCCAAGGCAAACTTGCTGCAGCCCTTGCACAAAGGAGGCGGCGGCACGAGCCTGCTCACCTCTGAGATGATGAACGACAAGGCAGTCTCCTTCGACAGCGTCTACGACTCGCGCTTCGACGGCAAGGACACGGAAGACCACTTTGGCATGGGCATGAACCTGCGCAATGACGCCGATCTGACGACGCGGATCGGCAAGACCAAGCAAATTGGCAGCTCTGAGTTTATCAACGATCGCAGGGCCACCTTTGACATCGTCTACAGCTCGGCGCACGACGGGATGGACACAGCGGACCACTTCAGTGTGGGGATGCAGATGGGCGCGGACGAGTACGATCTGCAGATGGAGGAGCGCGCCCGCGAGCGGATGGCCGCGTACGCGGTCGCGAAGGAGAACCTGAAGAAGAACAAGTTGCACGAGCACGCCCATATGGGGCATGAGCAAGCCGAGGGCAAAGGAGACACATTTGACCACTTCGCGGGTGGGAGCATGAACATCGCGGCCGACGACACGAACATGGCGTTCGATAAGATCTACAGCGAGGTCTTCACGGGCAAGGACACGGCCGATCATTTTGCGCCGGGGATGGGCATGAGCCTCGCCGCGGACGCTGAGCTCACGACGCGCATCGGGATGTCAAAGAAGCTCGGGAGCTCGGAGAGCATCAATGACCGTCGTGGCACCTTTGACATCGTGTACAGCTCCGCACACGATGGGATGGACACGGAATCTAGCCTGGTCGGTATGGCCGTGACGCCCACTCACGATGTGGATATCGTCAGGCGCCGCCAGAAGCGCTACCCCAACCTGACGAAAGCCGAGCGCGTCCCACCGCCGCGACCAAAGTTCCTCCAAGGCTCCGTCGCGCACTGGGGCCCTTCGGGCGCGCCCAACGGCAAGGACGAGCCCGAGGTGCCGCCCACTCGGAAAGTGCTGAGTGCGGAGATGCAGCGGCACGTGGATGGGCTCGTCGTCAAGGGGAGTGGCTTGGGGGGCAAGGCCGAGCCCATGAGCACCGCGTCCGTCTTCCTGGAAGCGCCATCCGCCGAAGAGCTGGTCCACAAGTATGACAAATTCAGCTGGGATTCGGAGCGGATCGCCTTCGAACTGATCAACAAATTCGACATGTTCACGCGTCGGCGCGAAGACCACCTTCGAAAGATTCTCGTTTCGATTGGCAACGACCCCGCCTTCGAGTCCACCAACAAGAACGCGATCTCGATCACGCCCAAGAACTTCAATCGTGTGTGTGACCGATTTGGGATCGTGTGCAACGAGCGGCAGGCGCGCGAGATCTTCCAGAAGCACAACATGCCCATGCAGGGGTGCAACTTGTACACGGTCGGCAGAGCCTTCATCGAGGGCAATGCCGGCGGCCTCGAGGGCGGACCGGCCAAGAAGCAAGTGCGGCTCCAGCCAGAGGTGAAGGCCGCCCGCATGGAGCACACCATGCAACAAGCGTCCCGGCGTGGCGACCCGTTTGCGACTGCTCGGCTGATGGAGAGCGCGTGGAAGGTGCATCACTCCGCGCGCGCGCAGACGGCGCCGGCGGCGACGCTGCCGCCAATCGGATGATGAGTCGTGTGCCTCATGTATGCCCTGGCGACGGTGGAAGCCTCGACAGAGACACGGTTTGGCTCTGTTCGATACAGTACAGGCCACCTCGCTGTGCAGCCTTCAGTATCCGAGGCCGCTTCGTGGTCAAAGAATGTAGCCATCATGTTAATCAGTCAGTTATCTCGGTCCGAGTTCTCATCAGAGATCACGCGCTTTATGAATTAAATACCCGCGCGCACGGCAGAGGGCAGTTGAGCGTTTAAGAGTTATACATATCAAGTCGCGAACGACAAACGAGCCAGTCTCGAGTCTCGATTCCCGTACGTCGGCCCGGTCCGAGCATTCCATGTGTGGTTTTACGTTTGAATCCTGGGACTTCTCTGAAAATAAGGATAAAAAAAGAAGATTCCGGAGGACCGCGTACTCTGACAGTCCGCCGGTCGAGATCGACCGGGCGCACGGCGGTCACGGCCGGGAACGCGAATCGCGATCGCGGATTCGGGATTGGGCCGCGGGCCGCGGTTACTTTGAACTTTCCTGGCGCTCAGCTCGCCAACGAGTCAGTGTCCGGTGCGTATGTCTACAGTACCCCGGGGCCCGATGGACTGCGTCTTTTTGACGCCAGCATACGCGACGTGGGTGTTCGCTGTTATGTTCGCTGAGGATAGGAATAATGCCGGTACAATGTATTCGTGTATGCCGCGTTTGCATGCAAGTTACGGAAAACGCGCTTTCCCTCAAAAGCCCGTTCGGGTCGTGCCTGGCACTCAGTCTCAGAAAGCGTGCGTCTTGCTCAACAGCAAATCAAATGGGGGACGCGGCGAATGCGCACCAGCGGAACATCTACAATAAAAAGATCCCTACGCTCGAATATGTCGACGGCCAGGTGAGGTAGCTCGTGCTGTGCTAGCTCTATGCTAGCTCCTAGCTGGCGCGCGTACATGTAGCACGTGCCACGTCCGTGGGTCGTGGCGCACATGCAAAATGCATAACGTCCCTATGCTCACTTATGCCTCGCGCGCAGGGCAAGACTTACGACAGGCAGCTCAAAAATCTGTCTTGGCCAGTCGCCACCGATTTGCCCGCGCATGCGCAGCATTCGGCGAGGAAGCTGATGCCGCAGGCCTACAACGCGCTGCACCCGATGGACTTTTCGATGGCGCGTGAGACGTACGAGACGTCCTTCGCCAACCAGTACGGCTCGTTCGGCATGCACGTGGAGCCTTCCCCGCGCAAGCAGAGTGTGCACGAGCGTCTCTTCACCCCGACACGCAACCTAACGCACCCGGGCCTCAAAGCCCAGCTGACGTCCGCGGAGGTGCAAGCAGATGACGCGTTTGCGGCGGGGCTGTACGGCCCGGCTATCCAGGGCTACACCCTTGCCATCCAGCACAAGGCCTCGCTCTTCTGCTACGAGAAGCGCTGCGCCGCTCTCGCGCACGTCGGCCGGTACCGCGAGGCGCTGAGCGACGCCAAGTACATTCTGAGCAACGGGCCGCAGGCGGAGGGTGAGAGCGGCCCGAACAAGCAGCGTGTCAAGGCCATTGAGACTTTCCTGGCCAACAAGGAGGTGGGCGCGAAAGGCTTCCAGGAGGCACCCGCCACTCTCATGTGCCTGCTCACGCCCAAGGGCCTTCGCCAGTGGCGCACTTTTACGCCGAGCACGTACACGCGCCCTTACCCCTTCGGTGCCAGCGTCGTGAGCTCGCCCCGCAATCTTCCTGCGCAGTACTGAGGTCTGTCAGCATGGCTCTTGCCATGGCGTTGAGGGCGTGCGCACCTCTCGCCGACTTGGGATTGGGCGGCGCTCGAGGCGAAGGCGGCGCGGAGACGTGGAGTCAATCTCCTTCGTCCTTGCAATCTCCATGTGTCGAGGCGTGGCTAAAAGCTGAGAGGGAGATAGTGGGGAAGGGAGTGGGCGCGGGCTGCATACGAGGACGGCGCAGCTGCGCACAGTAACACAGTCACACAGAGCCGCGCTTTCATGGCATCTTTGTACGTGACAGCGTGACGTGAATGGTTGCGCGCGTGCATATTTGGTGGGCAATTATGCGCTGGTCCAGAGTACACCAGACCTCTAGCGGTTCTATCTCCATCCGAGAGTGCGTCCGGGTTTTCCGACGTTCGCCGTTTCCGGTCCGATGTCGGTCGGTCGCCCGGCGGCGGGGTCGAGTAAGCACTCGAGACGAGGCCTCAAAAGTCAAATGCCGACTCGGCGTGAGAGCGTCGTGACTCTGGAGGTCGCGCGTCGCGTAACGCTAACGCCACGCCCCACGCGAATAAATACACACCACCGAGCACGCGCGCGCCTGTTACTTTTTGGCTCAGATTCTGAAGATGAGCACGCGCGTCGCTAAGGAAAAGGAGAGGATCGTCAGGCCTATGCTCGCGTTCCGGATTGCCTGTGCTCTCTCGCCTCTCCAATCTTCGTCCTTGTCGCCCTCGGCCAACGGGGTAATCAACTCCAGGTAGAGCGCGCGCAACGTGTCTTCACGTGCATTCGCACGGGCCGCGGCGGGCTGCGAAGGGACACTGCTGTCGGAGATTGCATCTCCACCGTTGGGTTGCACCTCGTCTCGTCGAGATGGAGATGCGATCTCACCCGTGGTAACTGCCTTCTGGGAGGCGGGGGGCGCTTCCTCTGCCCCACCGACCGGCAACGTGATGAACGAGAGAAACACCTGCCACAAAAACTGGTTGAACGCCATATACGCCGGTAAGAACTTTGTTGGTACGACTGCAAAGCCAAGAAAGTTGGTTAGAGGCCACACGGCGCAGTCGTTGATCCAGGTGGTGAGGAAGCCCCGTTTCGTCTCATGGAGCGCGCTGGGTAAGTCCGGCTTCTCCAGGATCCCGCACACCGCCAGGAACATCCCGTCGTTCTGCGATGACCACAACACCTGATCAAAACAAATCTTATGTAGAACGGTCCGTGTCGACGAGCTCGTGCCGCACATCCGTTCGAGTGTATTGTACCAAATCGTCATCAATGCACCGACCTGGACAACGCCTAGCATCGTGATCGCAGGGAGGCGTTCAGTGGTTCGCTCGTCCTTCGGGGCGCTCAGCTGCGCCATGCCCTCTCCAGCACCATACACGATTGCGCCAATAACAGAATTCATCTTGAAGGGATGTAGCTCAATAGCGTCACCGACAGATCTAGCAGCCCGGCGGAGAAACATGGTTGCGCGCAGGAGGACCATTGCTTGCCTCCCGCCGCCGACCCGCCGTCGACGGCGCCGAGGGCCTTCTTGCCTTGCCTCCCTGGTCGCGAAGGGTCCCGCGAGGACGATTCCATAGGGATCACAAAAAGTGCTCGCGCCGACGCGATCTCTCAAGTTTCTCTGGCGAGAGGCCGATGAGAGATCGATAGCTCTGTTCTCTCGTCTAGATTGCGACGCAACTTGCCATCGAAGAATCTTGCCTCTTTCTCCCTCCCTCTCTCTCTCTCTCTCTCTCTCTCGCTCTCTCTCTCTCAATCACTCACACTCTCTCGGTCAGGCCTCGCAAAGACCACCATGCGCGAGGCCTCTGGAGCTGCGCGAGGCCTCTGGAGCATGTAAGCTGCTCATGGCTCTCTGGCCGCCGTCGGCTATCAGTGGCGGCCTCCACATCCACCCATCTCGTGCGCGTGAGCCAAGGCTCACGGACGATTCTCCTTGACTACGCCCTTGAACGATTCCTGGAAGTGGGCGCCCATCTGCTGCGAGGGTCGTCGCACCAGCTCAACGTTCGACTTGACCACGGTCTCCGCATTTTCACTAAACGTGCGAACTAGGGTCGCAGAGGTCGAGCGCTCGAGCATCTCCTTTCGCTTCGCGCCACGCTCGCGCAGACGGTCGCCGAGCTCCTTGGCCGAGCCCACCTGCCACTGGGTCTTGATGTACACGACCCCTCCGATTGCGCCGAGTAACACTACGAGTCCTGCGATAAGGAAGGAGCCCTGCCCTATCGCCGCCGGAGCGACCGCGCCATGTTTGCCCATAACGACGTACTGCGCGTCCGGGTTGAGATTCTTGGACACGTAGTTGAAGCGATCCTTGAGCATGTCGTCGCGCGCGGCCACCGCCTCCTGGATCGCTGGCTTGAGCGAGCGCGTGACCGAAGTAGCGTCGAGGTAGGCTTCCTGCGCTTCCTGCTTGGTGACCACCGGCAGCTCAAGGGTCGTGCCCCAGTGCTTGATGATCTGCATGGCATCCGTGCGAATGGTTTTGAGCTTCTCGCCAGGGATGAGGCGAGGAGAAGGCGGATCAAGTGGGCTGCGAGTGCGGGTGGTGCGTTTCTCTCACCTCTCCGCGCTCATTCTTGAGTGGCTCAACAGTCACGTCTCCTCCGCTTGCACTGGCTTTTTTGGTCACCTCGCCACTCAGACGGCGGCAATGTACCGCCACCGGGAGCTGCGGACGCAGCACTGCGGGGCGAAGGCATCGGACCAAAGCAGTCGACCTCATTACGTTGGCCGAGACCGAGTATGGAAGGATGAGACGCAAATTGACGAAGCTGGTCTGTGTTCGAAATAAGTTTTCCGCAGGGCGGAAGTCGCGATGGAAGGCATACATTGTAGCTTGCTTACCTCCTCCTCCGCCGCCGCTAAGCGCGTTCGCCGCTCGCTGCGTTGCTGCCGCTGCACGGCCGCGGGACGGTCGTGTAAGGTGTATGACCGCGGTAAAAGAGGCTTGTTGGAACCGCGGTACTCGGTACGATGAACGATGGCAAATCTCGCGTAGTCCGAAGACCGGCGTACTCGCGTATGGAGTTAAGCGCGTAAAGAGAGACCTATACAATGTATTGAGATACGAAGCTCTCATTTTGGGTCTTCTATGTTGCATTCTAGGTGATGCATTTGAGAGCGGCGATGCCGATGGTGCGATTGGCAGCTACGACCTACGAGTCCAGAACAGGAGAACTCAAGCCACGCAAGAAGGCCTAATAAAAGCTGCGCTGCTAGCTGCCGTTGGGGTATACTATGGCAGCACTGTAGTACTGTCCCGATTCGTACACGCCTTCCACAAAGCGCCTCCGGAGATTCGCCGGACAATGGTAAGTACCCTTCATGATGCGCGGCCGCCTGCGTCGCCAGCGCTGCTGCACGAGCGTTGCGGCTGCCTGCTCGGCCGCGGTCGGCGCCTTGACGAGCACCGCTTTCGGCGGCTGCTGCAGCTGCTGGCGCGCATTGAGGCCGATGCGATCGAGCTGTGGTCCCACATCAGCATCCAACCGACTAAGCGCCCTCTGCAGCGTCGCCACGTCCTCCTTCAGAGCCTCAACAACCTTCGCGTCGCGTGCAAGCTGCTGTTTGTACATATCTGAGAGCGCGTTCTTGGAGAAATCGACGCTGCCCTGCAGTCGCTCGCATTTGCTGGCAAAGCGCTTTGCCAGCGAGTCCGAGTGCGAAGCGGCCATCGTGGAAGTTGCCGCGGCACCTGGGTTGACGTCCACGATCAAGTGTCCTTTTTTCGAGGCGCCGTGAAGTTCACTTCACGAGACATGACATCTTTGAGTTTCTGGAGATTGCAGTGTGCTCGTGTCCCGGTCCCGGCTCCCCCGGCTTTTTACCGGTTCCCCCGGTGTGTCAATAACTCACCATTGATGGACCACAGGACCGTCGGCCCAGAAGAGGCCGTCTCAGAAAAATGCGGTGAGTGGGCAATTGACAAGAAGGTTAAGTCAAGAGTCGCTCTAACTCTCCTACCCAATCCTGCAGTTAGCCACCGATCTCGTGTTGAATCTCCCCGAGTGTTTCGTCGCACCAAACGCCACCATCAGATTCCGCAATCATGCGGCACCCTGCCACTGTGCTCACGATCCTCGTGGCCGGCATGCCTGTTTCAAGCGGCTTAGTGCACCGAATGCGCATCATGCACGCTCCTCAACGGACGCTGGCGGCGGATCCAAAAATGCTGTTGCCGCTGCGCCCGCGTACCGCACTCGCGCTGGCTGCAGTCGGTGCAGTTGGAGGCATCGTGCGCTATGCAGTCGCAACTCGCAACTCGCAAGTTCAGGGGCCAACTACTTCTGGTGCTGACAACGTTTCAGAGTTCCGAGCCATGCCCGTTGCTGCTACCAATAGCCTGCAGTCGCAATATCGTGCAAGTGCCGTGAAGATTGTGCCTTGGGAGGCCGCCGATATTACTGTGGGCACCGAGCAAGAGCCAGAGCCAATAGCAGTCGCGACCGGCAGCGCAGAGGTCAAGGATACGCAGATCGCGGAGGGGCTGATCATCACGGGCACCATCCTCGCGCTTCCGCTGCTGATCAAGGCTTTTTTCGTCAATAAGCTTGGTGCTGCATTACTTTTAGGCGCTTAATTTACGAATCCGGTAGGAGCATCGTAAACGGGGTTGCCCGACTCGGACTTCTTAAGCCCGGGTCAAGGGCAAGTGCGCGCCGGGGCCATGTGCACACGACAGCCCGGAAGTGCGCTTGCCTGCGTAAGCGGGAGCCGGGAGCTCTCCCGCGACCCGTCGCTGGCATAACTGTTTAACTACTGGCCCACGGTGGACCGGAGCACCGGACGGACACGGAGTCGGCCAGTCACGCTCTCATGCAGTGGAATAACAGTGGAATGGCGCCCCCTCGTTCGGGGACGGGGTTCGGCCGTATGCGGGGGTTGCGGGCGTGTGGTTCGTGCACCGTGTGACAGCCACGCACATATTAGTTATAACGGCTTCTTGAACGGCTTTTCATTTTGTCGTAATAGCCTGACGTTGCCTGTGAGAGCATGTTGTACTTTTAACGTGAAACGTCTTTCTGGACTTGATGAGTTAATCTTTTGAAACGATTCGAAAATCCCCTCCGCCGTCGCTCGCAACATGGCCGTTGGCATGAAGTTCAGTACTCTCAGGCTCGCATTCACACATGAAGGCCGTCGGCAATCCCGACGGCCAAAAAAAGGTCATTTATGCGACGCAAGGGTACATGCACTCTTGCTGCAGCTCGCCGCGGCGGCGCACGCGAAGCTTGTGGCACGCGCGTTCAACGTGTCCTCGTCGCTGGTGTGTGCGGCCGCCACCGACGTGTGCGGCTGCCAGGAGCTTTCACCGGGCTGTGGCTGGTGCTCGTCCACCGAGACGTGCGAGCCCGCAGACAAGTGCACGACGACGTGCCGCGAGTGCCCGTCGTCGAACAAGACGTGCCGCGCATCTTGCCGGCGTCACTGCATAGACACATGCTCGATGGCAACCACCACTTGCGCCTGCTCTGAGCTCGAAGGCTGCGGCTGGTGCTCGCACACCAAGTCGTGCGCACCGTACCCGGAGTGCTCAACGACGTGCGAGGAGTGCGACCCGACGTGCAACAACCACCAGCACTGCCTGGACAAGTGCTACCGGCGCTTCCATGCGCCGCGCGAGTCGCCCAACTCCGATGCGGACGACGGCTTCACCTTCCCGCCCTCGCCTCAGGACATCAACTGCGCGATCGGCATCTTCTGCGCGACAGTGCTCGCGTCTGCGGCGGGCATCGGCGGCGGCGCGGTGCTCGTGCCGCTCTTCACGATGATCAGTGAGTTCACGGAGCATGAGGCCATCCCGCTCTCCATTGCCACCGTCTTCGGCGCCTCCGCCTTTTCGACGTTGGGCAACTTTGTGTGGGAGAAGCACCCAGCAGCGCCGCACCGCCCCATGATTGCTTACGACGCGGCCCTCGTGCTCCTGCCGATGACGCTGCTCGGCTCGACGGGCGGCGTGTTCCTGAACAAGGTGTGCCCCAACTGGATGATCGTCGGGCTGCTCGTCGCTCTCTGTGCCTACTCGGGCCGGCGCACTGTCACACAGGCATACAAGCGTCGGGAGAAGGAGGATCCTCCTTCGGCTCGGCACGAAGCACTCGCCGAAGCGCTCGTTGGCGAGGAGCTTGATGACGGAGCGGCTCCGGAAGGCCATGAGGGCGAGATGCAGGAGGGCGCGACGACGACGAAGAGCAGCTCGAAGGCCATCGGGGAGGGTGTCTTGTCGGACGCCCCGCTTCGCGCGAAGCAGCTCCTCACTCACTCACGAGGAGAGCAGATGCCCGTGGGCTTCGTTAATGAACCTGTGCGGCACCTGGATCCTCGTGATGGGCCTGTCCATGCTCAAGGGGGGCCATGGAGCGCCCTCTCTGTTTGGGGTGACCTGCGGCACGCCGGCCTATTGGGCCGTCGTGCTGCTCAACGTGCCCGTGCTGCTCTGCCTCACGTCGCGCTCGGGCACCCAGCTGGTCGCGTTGGCCGAGCGGAAGGCCGAGTGTGGCTACCAGTACGCCTCATCGGGCCGAAATCGAACTGAGATCGAACTGAGATCGAACTGAGATCGAACTGAGATTGAACTGAGATCGAACGGGCGGCTGGACGGCACGGCATGCACGTGCTCACTCCAGCTCCCCTCCCCCTTGCTCGCTCTTTCACCCACAGGTACGCGGAGGGCGACGTGGTGTGGACCACCAAGAAGGTGTGGCAGTACGCGCGCTTCGTCGGCTTCGGAGCCATCGCCGCCGGCATGCTCGGTGTGGGCGGCGGCATGATCCTCGGGCCGATCTTCAACGAGCTCAACTTCCATCCACAGGTGAGATGGTGATGTGTGACTGTGATGGACGGCCCTGGTTGCGAGTGATTGCCGCTGAATGAGCTCCACACCTCCGCCTCATCGCTCCACCTCCACCACATCGCTCCACCTCCGCCTCATTCACACCTCATTCACACCTCATCGCTCCACCTCCACCACATTCACACCTCACGGTTCGGCCCACGGCTCGGCGCAGGTCTCGTCGGCCACCTCGACGATCATGGTCTTCTTCTTGTCCAGTGCCACCGTCGGCCAATTTGTCGTCTTCGGCATGCTCGATTTGGAATACGCGCTCTTCTATGGCGTGGTGGGCGTGGCGGGCGCCATCGTGGGCACCAAGGGCGCCAAGTCGCTCATCGAGCGCACGGGGCGCGCCTCGTTCCTCATGTTCTTCCTTGCGGCCATCCTCTTCGGGTCAGGCCTGCTGATGGCGTACGTCGGCATCCAACAAGTAATCAGGAGCGGCCTGACTGGCTTCCAGCCGATCTGTGGCCGAGCAGGTGCCGCCGCACGTGAGGGAGACCGCTGAGCGAACGACGTAGCCAATCCCGGAGCCAATCTCAGGTCATTCAGAGCCAACGGCGATGCAGCACGGCTGCTGCACAGGGGATGAGGACAGTGACAGCCCTCACGCGCTCTGCTGCGGTGCGACGTTCCGAGCACGCGGTGGAGTTATGCCACGTCACCAGCGCGGCCAACAGTCTCCGTGGACGAGCGCCGGTGCCGCCGGGAGTTCCATAGCTAGGTTGCGCAGCGCGGAGCGCCCCGCCTTGCGCCATGTGCATGCATGTGGGAGCGCGCGCCGTTCAATTGGCGCCGAGGCGCCGTCCACTCACCTGGGACCTGCTTGCTTCACACTGCTACACCGTGTGGAGTGCAGTGTTTACCCTCTTAGTTAGGAGAGCTCTTCAAGTGAGCTGACGTGCGCGTGTTGTGTGACTTGACTTGACTTGAGTTGAGTCTCGGAATGTGCGCTGTGATGGCTTGCCACTTCAGAAACGCGCCGTGTCGGAAGCTATTCGCATGGCGACGTCGGGGGGCTCGGTGCTGGTGCCCGAGAGTTGCGGACCCGATAATTTGCTGGAGTTGCTCCGATTCGAAGGCAGCCTTGCTCTCGGCGTCGCAAATCTCTCGCACGGCGTGACCGAGCCGCGCGCCCAACGTCTCTGGGAGGTCTATGATTCAGACAGCAACGGGTGGCTCGACGTGCAGGAAGTTTCACATCTCATCAAAGACATGGCAAGGGCAATGCTCAGGCGCATGGAGCGCAAGATCACCACCCTCAAGGCAGCACTCACCAATCCGGATGCATCTGCATCGCTCTTCGCAGCATTTGACACCTCTGGCGACGGGAAGGTTCAGCACGATGAGTTCATCACCCTTGCGACTAAGGGCGTGCGAGTCCTCCGCGATGTACTTGATCCAGACGATGAGGCCGCTCTACGCCTGCGCAAGCGTGCCAGACCGAATCCGCATGGCGCCGATGACCCGTCGTTGTCAGGCTCGCCTTCTTTCAAAGAGGCCGGGAAAGTGACGGTCACAAACCCTTATCCCGTCCAGGAGGGCAGGATGCGGCTGCTGATGCGCGCGGGAAGCTTCCACCTCCCACCACCGCTCATGATGCGCAAGGAGAGCACGATCGAAGCCACCGCCCAAATAAGCGATGGTGTCGATGAGGAGACAGCAGAACGGCTGTGGGCGACGCTGGATACGGATAGGAACGGCGTGCTGGATAGGAGCGAGGTGCACGCCATCTTCGCGATGCAGTGCACGCAGTTGATCGAACGACTGGAGAGCGAAGCCAAGCAGCTGACCACTGCGGTCCAAGAGCTCTCCACCTCTGCCAAAGTGATGCTCGCGATGGATGTTGACGGCGATGGGAAGATCCAACGACACGAGTTCATCCAAGCCGCCACCGCCGGGTTTTTGATCCAGATGGGATCGCCGTAATTGACATCCGCGTGACGTCGCTGGGCGTGCACGAGCGCTCTGTGGACCAAGTTTGTACATGGGCATCCTTCAAGAGGAGGCTGCTGGCCAGCATGCACGGGCTCACCACGGCGACCCTCAAGCATGCATGTGCTCACCACGGCGCCCCACAAGCTGCGCATCCGAAGCGCATCCTCAGACCACGGAGGCGGTGTGCTCGACCACGGTCGGTTTACGGTCGGTTCCCGCCGCAACGTATCCACCGCGCGCCGCGCGGGCGGACGTACAGCGAACTGTAGGAATCCTTCGAGCGCCGCATATCAACTCGAGGCGAGCGCGCTATGACGTGCAGACGTCTCGCGCTGTTGGCAGCCCGTTCGGCCGCCCGACTCCGGCACTGTGGTACCGGGCGCGGTTTCCATCGCGTCGGGCGGTGTCGGCTCTCGTGTCTCTGCCCTGCACGTGCAGGCGTATTCCCCGCACGTATGCGGGTCGGCACGGCATACGCCCCATTCCAGGCGGCCGGGGCGGGGTCGGCCGGCGGGAGTCGCGCGCCGAGCGCTACGGCTAGATCGCCCGCTATCGGCCGGCCCGGCCGCGCGCGCGGTGAGGTGCGATTCCGCTGGGTCCGTCGCGGACTCGAGTCCGTTTTTAGGTCCGTTTCCACGTCCGCCGTGGTCACGTCCGGACCTAACGACCTATAACCGCATTTATCCGCTCCGACGGCGACGGCACATACCTCCCAAATAGACGTAATATACACACACATCACAAGCTGGCGGCGGTGCACGCGCTGACCTCACTCGCGCTCAGCGCCTCAGCCTCTCTGAGTACAGGTCTGACTCTGTCGCAGCCACAAGCTCACGAGTCATACGCACGCGCGCCGCCCCTGCTGGGCGGCGACCCTGCCCTGCAGGATCACGGGGCGTGGGCGAGCCAGCGCCCACTCACCGCTTGTCGCGGCCGCGTCGAAGGCCGTGGACCAGACGGCCCTGACGGCGCCATCGCGCTCTCATGCCATCATTTCCGCTGCATGCACGTAAGTTTCCCGCGGGGGTGAGGGTGCTGTGGGGAAAGGTGGCGGCTGCTCACAGCTTGCCCTGCTGCCGCTTCATGATGCGCAGCTCAATCTCGGGCCGGAAGGCACGAATGAGGCCCTGCACGGGCCACGCGGCCGCGTCACCCAGCGCGCAGATCGTGTGCCCCTCGATCTGGTAAGACAGCTCCTCGAGCATGTCGATCTCCTTAATCTCCGCATCGCCAGTCACCAACCGGTCCATGATCTTGCGCATCCAGCTGGTGCCCTCGCGGCAGGGCGTGCACTGGCCGCATGACTCGTGCTCGTAAAACTTGGACAGGCGCGCGATCGCCGCGATGATGTCCGTCTGCTTGTTGAAGACGGTCACCGCCGCGGTGCCGAGGCCCGAGCGTCGCGCTTTGAGGTCATCAAAGTCCATCAGCGCCTGATCACAGTGATCCTTGGTGAGGATGGGCACGGACGAACCGCCTGGGATGACGCCCAGCAGGTTGTCCCAGCCACCCACGACGCCCTTGCAGTGCTTCTCGAGCAGCTCCTTCATTGGGATCGACATCTCCTCCTCCACCGTGATTGGGTTGTTCACGTGCCCTGAGATGCAGAAGAGCTTGGTGCCCGCGTTGTTCTTGCGCCCAAAGCCTGCAAACCACTCGGGCCCGCGGCGCATGATCGTGGGAGCGACAGCGACGGTCTCCACGTTGGCGACCGTCGTGGGGCAGCCGTACAGGCCCGCGTTCGCCGGGAATGGTGGCTTCAGCCTCGGTTTGCCAGGCTTGCCCTCGAGGCTCTCGATGAGCCCCGTCTCCTCGCCGCAAATGTACGCGCCACCGCCCCGGTGCAAGTGCACATCGAAGTCGATGCCCGTGCCGCATGCATTCTTGCCCACGAGGCCCGCCTTGTACGCCTCCTTGATCGCGTTCTCGAGGATCGTCGCCTCGTACACGAACTCGCCGCGGATGTAGATGTAGGCCGCCGATGCGCGCATCGCCACGCCGGCGACCAGGCAGCCCTCGATGAGCTTATGCGGGTCGTGGCGCATGATCTCGCGATCCTTGCACGTGCCCGGCTCCGACTCGTCCGCGTTGACCACCAGGTACTGCGGCGTCGCCGTGTTGTTCTTGGGCATGAACGACCACTTGAGGCCTGAAGGGAAGCCGGCGCCGCCGCGGCCACGCAGGCCCGACGCCTTCATGTCGGCGATGATCTGCTCCGGCCCGAGGAGTACGAGCTCCTTGGTCTTGTGCCAGTCGCCCTGCAAGGAGCCAGAAAGTCAACGACAACGACACAGGGACTCCTATCGCTGCTGGGCAGCAGTGCACTGGCAGCAGCAGGGCAGCTGCAGAGGAGGCGGCGGCAGCGCACCCGTTTCTTGGCAGCCTCGAGGTAGGGTGACTGATCATTGTACAGGTTGGTGAAGATGCGATCCTTGTCGGTGAGGCCGCCCTGCGCCAAGAGAGTCGCAACACAGCCAGGCATGAGCGCGCGTGCGCTCCCCAAGCACCAGAGAGCCATGCAGCAGCGCTGCCGAGCTGCAGGCTGCTCGCTGGCGCATGGCGATTGTGCCGATCGCTCACCTTGTAGTGGCGGCGCGACAGGGCCACGGAAGAACGCGTGAGGAGGTCCACAGGCCGGCTAACGCGGCTAGAAACGCGGCTGAGCATAGAGATCGCCGCAGTTCAGGAAAAGGCAAAAGAGACCGCTGAGAACGAGTGGTGTGAACTAACAAAAATAGGCAAGTACCAGACTGGTGAGCTACACTCCGGATATCGGAACCACATTTCGACGGAATCTCGGCTCATGCATTCTCTCACGCTTACATGTCGACGCTCGACTTCAGCCGCCTTCGCCGCTTCTGCTGCTGCCCTGACCGCTCTTACAGCTGCGTTGACAATGCAGAGCCTCCGGAGCGGGAGCTCTTGAAGCAGCAGGTGGACGAGCCTACAACGCAGCAAGGCCCGCCGATGTTGCGACGGCGAGGATCTGTCTGGCAGCGAGCGAACCAGAAGTTCGAGCGAGCTACGTCTCGCCTCGGCACGCTCTTGCGACTGGAGAAGATGGCGGGCGGAATGCTAGAGGGCGAGGACCCTTTGCCTCACTGCTTGCTGCAATACACACATCGCATCGAGTTACTGCCGCTCCTTCCGTCGACGCTGCGCCAAAAGCGTTGGCAGTTGCTCTTCACGACCGCGGAGCACGGCTGCTCTATCAGGAGCGTGCTGACGCGCTGCAGCGGCCTTGGTCCGACCGTCTTCATTGTGCGCGACATGCAAGGCCATGTGTTCGGTGCGTTTGCATCCGAAGCGTGGCGGGACCATCCGCAGACTCATTTCCATGGCACAGGCGAGACCTTTCTGTTCTCGACCTGGCCGGAGGCAAAGGGCTTCAGGGCGTGGGGATGGGATCACGACAGCGTCGCGAGCAACCGGTCGTTCCAGTGCTCTGCCCTGGACTTCATCGCCTTCGGGAGTGGCGGCCACTTTGGGCTATGGCTCGATAATTCGCTCGCCACAGGCTCGACGAGCCGTTGCGACACCTTCGGCAACGCGCCGCTCACGGAGCACAGCATCCGCGGTGGGCTGCGCGAGCCGCACGACGGCATCAGCGCGTTTGAGGTGAGCGAGATTCAGGTTTGGGGCTTCTCCAGCACACCCACCACCTTGCCCACCATTGGATTCAAGGCGTTGGAGAAAGAGCGATCGTGGGTCGACACCAGGCGTGGCGGCAGCGAAGATATGTGACGTTGGCAGCTTGGCTGTTGGCACTCGGCGGGGGTCGACTCGGCAGTGATGCTGGGGCGGGAGAACGCGGCTCGGGCCTATGTTTGTGTGTGTGTGGTTGTCGAAACAAGATACACACACATCTCCGCTCCAAGTAGAACACACACAGCCAGACGCATTCCCCCGGTCTGACTAGTCAACTCTCTCTCCTTCACTATCTCACATCTCGTGCAAAGCAAACACCTTCGCACCGAAATTGTCCCTCGGCCGTCGATGGGTCTCCATTCGCATGTGCGGCCCCATCCACCCTGGCCCGATCGACCCTAGACGTGGATTCCCGGCACTAGGCAATCTCTCCGGAACCGACCGCAGCCGACCGCCACTGCTGGTACTGGGCCTCATGACGTGGGCCAGAGGAGGCGCAGGCAGTTGAAACAGGGCCGGTGGTCTGAATTGCGGCGCGTTGACCCGTTTGATGACGGGCAGTGCCTTGCGTAGTGACATGTCGCCCAGCTCAGAACCATGCGAATGTGAAAAGGGCCTTGTTGGCAACGCCTTGTGTGTGGCCGGCGCTGTCTGTGGTCTAGCCGCCTCAATCCTGTGCTTGAGCGAACGAAGAGCCGCCTTTAGCTCCGGGTCACGCGAGACCTCGGAGGCAGATAGCGACTTGAGCAAGTCGTAAGTGAGCAATACCTGCGACATCGCGGAGATTGGCCTTCTTCGGGCGAAGCGGGCGTCGGCGCACAGCACCGCAGCGCGAGGATCCCGCGCGGCGCGATGCGAGCGTGATGACTCAAGAACAAGAACTCTGAACGTTGAAACTGATTTTAATTTTAATTCGCGTTCGCGAACTGCCCGTCGCAGATCACGGCAAGCAAGGGCATGGTCTCGTGCGTGCAGGCTTTTTGTGTGCGCGGTAATTGCAACTGAGGTTTGGATTGCTAAGGTGCGCACACACAATGGCCCAGAATTCTGTGTGTAGCAAGCGTCGGTTCATGTCGGTTCGCCCCTCCCCCCGATTCGCCGTCGGACAGGGACACAGGCAGCCGCAGGTTGCAAAGGTTGGGCTCGTTCGATGTTCCTCACTTGGCGCGCGCGTCGTCCAGGCCGCGCTGCCGGCGCCGGAGCGGGTCGGCCACCCACGGAGAGGGCGGTTGTCCGACCGTGAGACCACTTGTCGTCTTGCTGGCGCCCAAACGAGCGTCGGAGGGCGACGCAGCCGCGCGCTTCGGCCCGCTGTCACCTCGTCGCCGAGCACGTGCGTGCGGCGGAGCGCCTTGATGACGAGCGCCGTGATGGGCGCGACGCGGCTGGGCGGACCTACCGCTTGCCTGACTGCTCGCCTGGCTGCTTGCTTGACTGCTTGCGATCTCCTCGTACGAGATTGCTTGATTGCTTGCGATCTCCTCGTACGCCTCGGCGAGGATGGAGGAGCAGGCCCCGCTCTCGGCCCAGCCCTCGGCCCAGCCGTCCGTGCCGCCCGACGCGCCGCTGCTCACGGAGCCATGGTGCGAGCGCGGGGGCGAGGCCAAGCTCTCGCGCTCGGAGGCGAGATTGCGCGAGATGAGGCGGCTCGCGCCACTGGGGAGAGGCAAGGGCGGTGAGGCGCCGTGGTGGGCGCCCACCGCTCGCCCACCGCCGCGCCCACCACCATCGCCACCATCGCCACCAGCACCCACGCCGGCAGCGGCGGCGTGATGGGGCCAGAGGTGGGGCGGTCGGAGGGAGGTGAGTCGCGGGCTGACCGAATCGGACGGCGCCGTCGTGAGCGCATCGGCCGTGCGCGGGTGCAACTTGGCGAAGAGAGAATGCTCAAGGGCCAGGGATCTCGTGGCCGTCTCCCTTCCGCCGTCGGGAGATTGCGATCTGCCATCGGGAGATTGAGATCTGCCGGGAGATCGCATCGGAGACCGTGTCGGCGATGTGGCCACGTCGCCCAGTTTCGTCATGAGCCCTTGGACCTGTACCCGGAGCCCGGAGATGGCGGCGGAGAGGGCGTTCGTGTTTGCGCTCGACGCCGTGGGCGAGGCGCTCGAGGCGAGCCGACCCGCGCCCGCCGCCGCACGCGGACGAAGCTCCTCGTAACTGACCTCGCGCATCGCTCCCTCCACCTCGACGTGCACCCAGCCGAAGAAGGGGTTGTTGGCGACGACCACACCGACGCGACCGAGCGAGGGCACCCAGATGGTGTGCCCCGGCTTGATGGCGCGCAGCTCGGCGTTGCGCGCGGCCGCGACCGTGTCGACGGTGCTGGCAACCTCCTCAGCGTGAACCAGAGGTGAGGCTGACAGCGGCCTCGACGGCGGCGGGCGCGTCGGCGCCGTCTCCATCGCATCGGCCATGATCTGTGCGAGGCTCGCTTCGAGGGAGGCCGCCTCAAATCCCACTGCCGCCGCCAAGGCACGCGGCAGCGGCGTCGCGCTCGCCGCAGCGCTAGCGCCCGCGGCAGCGCTCTCGCTCGCCCAGCCACGAGCGATGGCAACTGCCTGTTGGCGCGCCGCGTGCTTGTCTGCCTGGAGGGCGGCGAGGAAGGCAGCCTCATGATCCTCGGGCGGCGCACAGGCACTTGCACAGGCACTTGCACAGGCACTTGCACAGGCACTTGCACAGGCACTGTGCACCGCCTGCACGCTCGCCACAGCGCTCGCCACCTCTCTGGCGGCTGCCTTGCCCGCCTGCACCGACACCGACTCAGCCTTGTCCCTATGTACATCCCTCGTTGCCAATCTCTCGGCTTCGGCAAGAGCGGCTCGCATCGCCGCCACAGCGTCAAACGGGCTGCTGTCACTCGCGGCGTCGCTCAAAGCTTGCGCCATGGCGTGCGCCATCGCTGTCGCCGTCGCTGTGTCGCCCGCCGCGCGCGCACCCGTCGTATGACTCGCCGCCGCTGGCCTCGTCGCATCAGGCCTCGGCGCACCAGCGATGGCCTCAGCATCGGAGTCGGCCGTTGAGAGGGACGCCGTGTTGAGCACATGCATGCTAGCCGTCAATGCGGAGCCAGCATCGGAGTCGGCTCTGGTAGGATGATAGAGCTTCAGAAGGCGCGCACGCAGCGCCTCCGCCATCTGCTCCATCTGCGCCTTTGGCGGCTGCTCGGCGGCCGCGAGCGCCTCAAACCGTTCGAGCATCGCCTCCCACAAACGGCGCTCGGCACGGCGCTCCTCCGCCGCCGCCTCGGCCGCCGCTGTGGATTCGGTGGCGCTCGACACGGCGCGCACAGCATCGGCGGCGGCCTGCAGCAGCTCCGCGACGGACTCCGTCGTGCTGTGCGCCGCTGATGCTCGCGGCGCATTCATAGGTGAGAGCGGCGGGCGCGGCGGCGGCGGTGGCATCAGCCGTGCGTCGCTCGCCTGCCGTTCCTCACGCGCCCGAGACGGCGCCTCGCCCTCGCGTGGCCGGTGCCGCCCCTCAGCGCGCCCCCGCTCCCCCCGCTCCCCCCGCACCCCCTCGGCTCGAGTGCCCGAGACGGCGCTCGTCGAGGGTGAAGCGCCGTCTCGGGCACCGCCGCGTGCCGCCGCCGCGCCGCCGCCGCGATCGTGCCGGCCGCTCCCGCTGACGTGAACGGCCGCATCTGCCAAAGTAGGATGCCGACTACTGCCTACAGCACCGACCGGGGTGGGTGCGGGCGTGGGTGCGCCTTCGGGGGTGAGCACGTAAGCGAACCGAGCGTCGCGCGCCAGCCCGCGGGACGGCGGTCGGCGCTTGGCGAGCCCAGCGTCGGCGCCGGCGCCGGCGCCGGCTCCGGCGCCGCTGCCCCCGCCCCCGCCCCCGCCGCCGCCGCCGCCGCTCGCGCCGCCGACGCCGCCTCTTCTCTTGTGACCGGCGGGGCTCAACTCGGCGCTTCGCCGCCGTAGAGCGTCGCGCTGTGCGGAGCGGAATCGCTCCTGCTGCTCCGCGCGCAGCCTCTTGGCGCCCCGAAGCGCCGCGGAGAGCGGCTCGTCGTCGACCGTCTCCCCACAGCTCACAAGGGAGGAGGGGGGGACCGGTAGCTCTCGTCGCTCTCGTCGCTCGGGGCGCGGCGGCGGCGGCTTGAGCGCTGGTGGCAGCACGGCAGCCGCCTGCTGCCGCTGCAACTCGCGCGACGCCTCCGCGACCCGCGCGTGCCATGCGGCCTCTGCCGCTGCATAGTCAAGCTGCTCGTCATGATCGAGGCTGGCAAGGCACTGCTCAAGACGACGCTCGTCGTCACGGAGCGCGGCTTCGGTTCGCTCCAAGGCGCTTGCTGCGCGCTGCACCTCGTCATCGTGCAGCTGCGCCATCGACAGCGCCACCTCCGCCGCCTCCGTCTCCGCCGCCCGCACGCGACGAAGCCTCGCAACCAAAGCCGCCTCCAACGCCGCGCCAACCGCTTCATTCGCCGCCGACGGCTGCGCCTCTGCTGATGGTGCCTCGTCCACTTCGACGGCGGCGCGAGCCTGCTGCACCACCTTGGCCGCCTCCTCGGCCAAGGCTGCCGACTCGAGCGCCGCGTTGTACGCCTTTTTGTTCGAACGGAGCGCTGCCTCCTCCGCCTCCAACGCCGCCGCCTCTGCGTCGAGCGCCGCAAGCTCCGCAAGCTCCTCGCCCTCTTCCGGGTCGTCGGCGCTCATGATCGCCTGCCTAGCCGCCGCGGCCGCGGTCGCCGCCCTCTCGGCCTCCCGCGCCTTGGCAAGCGCCTCCGCATCCAGCTCGTACGAGACGGACGGGGGCATCCAGTCGCGCAGGTACTCGGCACCGTACGCAGTCCAAATCTCGTCGTCGGAGCGATGACGCAGGAGCTTCGGATGCGCCGCACGCAGCTCGCCGATCTTGAGGCGCGTCGCACCGTCCAGCAACGGCGGTTCCGTGGCTCGAGGCATGCACAGGTCCAAACGGAAGGCGGTGCGGATGGCGTGGGCGAGCGACGCGGTAGCAAACGGCCGCAGGCGTTGGTCCTGCACGCGCAGCTCGTCGGCCACGCGGTCGGCGAACGCCTCTGGTATGCCAACGGCTGCTGCCGCGTAACGCGACAGCGTCGCCCTGCTCATGAGCGTGCTGGGCACGCCGGCCGGCCCGGCCGGGCGAGCGTGTGCTTGCCAAACTGTTGTGTCGACGCACACACGTGAAGTGGCGCGTTGAACCGAAACTGCTGCATGCCGACCCCCACCTCTGGGAAAGCCATGCCGCCATTCCCAGTCCTTCTAGTGTCCTTCCTTACAACGAAGGAAAACCCCCGTAAATCATCAAGGTGCGTCCAAAAATGGGCTAAAGGCGGTCCTCTCCTCTGACCTCTCACCACTCACCTCTCTCCTCTCAGCATGCACACCATTCGTGCACGACTCTCGCGCGAGCTCCCGCTTGCGCGCTGGGCCCAGCGGAAGTGTGCTCTGTCAAGCATGACGCCTACGTCTTCTCCACAGCTTCTCGTCAGCGCCTTTGGTCCTCACAAGACTGGCGCCGTTGCCAAGATTAGCACAATCATCTTTGAGTGCGGCGCGTCGATCGCACATACCAAGAAGATCATCGTGAACGAGCACTTCGCCATGCTCACTTCTGTGTACGTGCCTGCCGACGCCAAGAGCACTCCCGCACAGCTCTCGGAGAAGCTCCAGTCCGCCTCAACCACGTCTCTGCTTGGCTTCCAATTGGTGGTCAAGGATGTGAAGCCATCTGCCGTTGAGAGCGCCGGGCCTGTGGCTGAGCAGCGGCGGCTCAAGCTCGAGCTACCGCAGCGGCCCGGCATCGTGCTCGCTGTCACAGAGCTACTCAAAGACCACGGCTGTGCGCTCTCCGCCATCGACGCGGAGACAGTAGCCCGCGGCGACGAGCTCTGGTTTGAGCTCGAGTGCCTCGTCGATCTGCCCGCCGGCCTAGATGCGGCGCGCGTCGAGAGCGACCTGCAGTACTGGGTCACCAAGGAGGTCCAGGCGAAGCTCAGCTTCGACAAGTGGATGGGAAGCCTCAATAGAGGTGGGTGTCTGTGGTAGGTCATGACCGCGCTCCACAACGCTCACGGTATTGGCGGGACTGGGCCTCGCCACGCCACGGGAGGACCGCAGTGGCATCGCTCGTTGAGGCAGTAGCCTTGAGCGACGACGTGGATGGGAAGCCTCTTCTGAGGTGCACACATTGGTTCATTGGTTTCGTCGAATTCGAAGCTCAGCCGTCAGAGCTCAGCCTCAGACGCACCCACGCGAGAGCGGAGTGGCATCGCATCCGCGGCCGGTGCTCACACATACGTCATAGCTCTTCTCAAGCACTCTCCACGTCACCCGCGAATCGAATGGCCCCAAGATTCGGCCGGGCCGGCGGGCGGCTCGCGAAGAAGCAAACTAATTCGTAGAAGCGTGGTCAAGGACATGGCATGGACGTTGGTCGACGTTGATGATGGAAACGAAAACTAAATGCGGAATGCGGGATGCGCGTCGGCACCGCGAGATGCCCGCGAGAGCATCATCAGCATGCGCGAGAGATGCCGATCCGCGATGATCCGGCACGGGGAAATTACAAATAAAAGCGTATAAATGAACACTGTACAGCACTCCGTCACCACACTTCCAGGCTGAGGTACACGAATCGATAACTAACTAACGGGCTAAACATCTCACAACGGCGCGCACCTTGCCGAGTGTCGAGTGTGCGCAGTGCCATGTGCGGCTTTACTTGTGGTGCTCGTCCGGCCAGTGCTGGGCCTGTGATCGCATCGCGTCGGGTCATCAAAGAGGCCTATCCATAGGGACGGGCGCTTTCTGCCAGGGCTTGAGCTTGCGACGGGGCTGGCTGGCCGCGCCCGTCGCAGCGCTCGATCCGGCGGCCGCCGCACCGAGCGGCGCCGCAGGTGGCGGCTGCAGCGGCGCGCGGCTCGGCGCGAGACCGACCCTATGTGGGGCGGGCGAAGACATCTCATCCGCCTCCGGAGGTGCCACTGGCGGCGGATCGAAACGGTGCCGCAGCGGCGGACGGCCCTCGCCGAAAGGGCCGTTCAAGTGCCGAGCCGCTTCGGGGTGCCGACCGTCCACGCGCGGTGGTGAGCGGATCTCGAGGACCTGCGGGGGCTCCACGCGCTTCGTGCCCCCCTCCTCATAGGAGGGGTCAGTCGGCGCCTCCCTGTGTGTGCTCGCGCGAGCTGCCGCCGCACCCGCCGCGCCCGCCGCACCGCCACGCCGGCCACCGCCGCCGGCGGCCGCGCCTGGCGCGGCAACCGGAGCGGCCGCTGGGGCACGTCGGGGCGACGTGGCGCGTTGGGTGGCTTTCGACGGCGGCAGGTGCGGCGAGTCGCCGCGAATGACGAAACCCACGTGCGTGATCGGCTCCGAAGTGGGCAGCCCCCAGAAGCCACCACCAGCGTCGCCGTCGTCGTCGTCGTCATCGACTCCGCCGCCGTTGTAGTAGTCGTCCGTGCTCTGAGCGGCAGGGGGCGGCGGCAGCGGCGGATGGCGCGGCCGCGGCTGCTGCTGCGGCGGCTGCGGCTGGCTCGTCCGGCGCGCCGCAGCCGCCGGCGGCGGTGGCGCGCCGGCGCTCTCGCCTAGTACGGCCGCCTCGCCACCGTCCTCGATGCGGCGGCGCGTGCGCAGCCGCTCGGCCGCCGCCGATCGCTGCTGCCGCGCTCGCAGCTGAGCTTCACGATGTGAGTCGGGGTTGGCAGCGAGATACTCGATCTCCGCCTCGATCTCCCGCTGCTCCTTGAGCTCGGCATCGAGCTTACGGCGCTCGCGCACGCGCGCGAGCGCCGCCGCCTGCAGCTGCGCGCCATCCGCCTTCGAACGCTGCTGCCTCGCCTCCTCCTGCCTCGCCTCCTGCTCCGCCTGATGGCCCTTGAGCACTCGTTCCTGCGCCTTGCGGTGGGCGATCGCCTGGCTGATGGCCTTTCGGACCTCCTCAGCCTCGCGCGCCTGCTCGCGCTCGCGCTGCGCGCGCTCCTCCGCCGCCTGCTTTTCGAGCGCCGCTTGGCGCTCATGGACCTCCTTCTCGTCGCGCCGGCGCTGTGAGGCACGCCTGCGTGTCTCCTCCTGGAAGGCGGCGAGGCGCTCGGCCTCGGCGGGCGCGGCGGCCCTGCGGCGATCCGCTTCTTCCGCGCTTAGCTGGCGTGCCTGCTCCTCCTTGAGCCGCGCCTGCCGCACGCGCTGCTGTGCCTTCTCCTGCAGCGCCGTTGCGCCGCCGCCGCCGCCGCCGGTCCCACCAGCAGCACCTCTCGCGCCGCCCAGAAAGGAGTTCCCCACAGAGGCGCGACTGGGCGAGCCCCCATCGTCGTCGAGGTGCTCATCACGGCGCAGCAGCGCCGCCGCGCGCTCAAAGGCCGCCAGGTCGGCACCTGGCATCATAGCCGCGTGGCGCAGAGCGCCCGCGCGCTGCGCGAGCAGCGCGAGCGGATCCGTCTCGCCCTCGCTTCCCGCCAGTGCCGCCGCTTTGTCGTCGTCGTCCTCCTCCTCCTCCGCCAGCTCCGCATCGCCGACGTCGTGCGCGCTCAGCGAGGCGTCGGCGTCGGCGCCCCCGCCGCTCGAAGCGGGCGCGGAACGGGCGGTCGGGCGCGGCGGCGCCTCGGAACGGCTGGCCTTTGGCTGGCGGCGTGCCGGTGAGGCAACGCCCGTCACCGCTGGATCAGCGCCATGACTGTCGAGCAGGGCACGGGCGCGTGCAACGAGTCTGGCGCTCTCGTCGTCAAGTGAGGGCAGCGCGGCGTCGAGTGCGCGCAGCACGGCCTTGCGCTGCTCAGCAGGCGCCGCCGCACGGCGACCGGCGCGGGCTGGCGCCGCCATCTTTTGAGGAAGGTCGAGATGCGACAGCTCGGCGAGTGACGGGCGCTGCGACAGCTCGGCGAGTGTCGGCAGCACCTTGCCCGGGGGGGCGGTGAAGCCATCGGTGTGACTATTCGGACCTTGCCTGCGCCCCTTGAGCGGCACGCGCGGCGCTGCCGCCGCCGCTGCCCGACGCCGTGCGCCCGCGGCGGCACCAGAGCCGCGAGCGGAAGGCGCCTCGGTCGAGAGCGGCTCGCCGTAGGCGTCATCGTCGTCCAGGTGCTCGTCGCGGCGGAGAAGCGCAGCCGCCCGCTCAAAGGCAGCCAGGTCGAGGTCACCCATGTTGAGTTCGTGCCGTTGGCGAAGGCGTCTTCACGACTACTTCACGTGCAATTGCGGAATTCTCGATCGAAACCCCATAGATAAAACACATCATCTCTATCATGTACTTGGCCAGTGCGTTCAGTCAAGTTAGGTGTCGTCATTCCGAACCAATTTTGCAGCAAGGGCGCAGAAGGGCGCTCGCATGTCTCACCGTGACTCGTCACCGTTTGTGCTGGTCGTGGCGGCTCTGCTTCAAGGATCGTTCGCATGGCATGCCACAGCGATGCCGGGATCAGCTCGGGTTGCATGGCACTACCGTGGATTGGCGATCGCTCTCTTGCGGCAGCCAGCCGTCACTTTCTCCACTGTAGTACCGCCGCAGTCTATGGCGGACGAGAAGTTTGAGCAGGCCATCGCCCTTTGCGAATCGTTCGCATCGGGAATGCTACCAGAGCACGAGCTCGAGAGTGTGCCATTGATGCTGGACGAGGTGTTCACGCTCGATTTTGCTGAGCTGCGGGGACGTCATTTTTCGGCGGGCAACAGCTGGCGGACGGCCGTCAACGTGACGTGTCTTCAGCCGGCCGAGGGCGTGGACGGCGGGCAGCTCTTTAACGACGAGCTGCTCGCCATGCCGACCCGTCCGGGGCGAGCCTGCGTCGGCGGCCATTGCAGCCGAGCCTGCTCTCGCGTGCAGTTACGTTGGCTGGCCAGCGAGACAGAGTGTGCAGCGTTGGTGCGCGAGGCCGTGAAGCTCCAGCCAGGCACGGGTCCGACGGGCGAGCTGGAGATGCATAACCTCTACCTCAAGCTCGTGGCCGCGAGCGGCCAGGTGCGCACCACGCTCCTCTTCATCCGATTGCTGGAGCGCATGCGGCGCGCGATCGCGCTCGAGTATGGCCTCCCGCTGCACTCGCTTTCGCCGGTCACGGCATTCATCTCCCGATCGGTAGCCAACGACGACGTCACGCGCCGCCTGGTGCACGTCGACGAGTCGTCGTGGGGCGCATACCACTACTCAGCCGTGCTCTACCTCTGCACCTCTGCCGAGGCGCTCGCCACGGACGGCGTCCGCACGGCGGCCGCAGACTTTTCGGGCGGCGCACTGCACTTTGTCGACTCCCGCCGCCCCGTGCCGCGCGCCGACAGCGTGCTGCTGCCGCGGCGAGGCCTGGCGGCAATCTTCTCATCAGGATGGGAGAATGTGCATGTGGTCGCCCCTGTGGATACGGGCGTGCGCCACGCGATCCCCGCGTTCTTCTCGACAGTGCCGGAGGCGCAGCCAGCGCCGTGGGATGGCCACGACGGCCTGCCGGCGCGAGGCGCCGCCGCACGCGCAGCGGCACTGTGGCGGCACGGGCTCATGCCGCAGAGAGAGGAGGATTTCATCGCCTTCATGCGCCACTGGGCGCGCGTATTTGACGCCGAGCAATGGTGAGCGGCGCACGATGCAGATTTTTACAGACTGAAGTAGATGGAATTCAGACCTCAGACGAAACCGTGCCTGTGGGGAAATCGGAAATTGCTAGGTCGCGTTTCCTAGGAGCGTCCTAGACTCTTGCGGACTCTTCAACAATGGCTGACAACACAAGTCGAAAACGCAATCGCACTGTGAGCTTGGCCGCCAAGGACGGTGGCGACGAGGCACCACCCATGTCCGTGCTGGCCGCGCAGCACGCGAGCGAGCAGTTGCTCGTAGCGGCCATTGGCAGCGCCCGCTTCTCCGCAGCAGCCGGCCGCTTGGTGGAAGCAGCAGATGTGGCCAAGCTTGTCGCGGCGGGCGGGCCGATCGACGAGCTCGTCAACATCGCGCTCGTGCAGTCCAACAAGCACGCTGTCCGCGAGGGTGGCGCCATTCCGCTGATCGTTGGGCTGCTCCGAGAGGACGGAGGCCTCGTCCCCTTCGCGGCCGCTTGGCCCTCGCTCCGGGCATCGACAGTGGTGAGTGCTCTGTGGTCGCTCGCGGCGCACACGCCGCTCAACCAGGATGCGATCCGGGTCGCGGGCGGCGTGCCACGCCTGATCGCGCAGGTCCAGTGCCCTCCGCCTGCAGTGGGCGGTGGGCGACCCGCGTTTGCCTGCGCCGCCGCACCACCTGGCGCCGCCGCGGCGGGTTCGGGCGAGTCCTGCAGCGCCTTCTGTCCGGAGCTCGCCGCCCACGCCGCGGGTGCCCTTTGGTCCCTGGCGGCCAACTCGGCCGCGAACCAGCACGCAGTGCGGGAGGCGGGCGGCATCGCGCGCCTTGTGCGGCTGCTGGAGGTGACGGTGCCGTGGCAGCCGGAGGCGGCGCGGCTCGACGGAGGTGTGAAGAGAGGTTGGTGTGAAGAGTCGGCGCGGCTCGACGGTGGTGTGAAGAGAGGTTGGTGTGAAGAGGCGGCGCGGCTCGCGGCGGGCGCGCTGCGCAACCTCGCGGCCGACAACCCCGAGAACAAGGACCTCATACGGCGGCTCGGGGGGGTGCCGCCGCTCGTGCGTATGCTCCAGCTGCCGCGCCCCACGGCGGAAACGGCCGCGGCAGCCTCCACGAGCACAGCAATGAGCACAGCAATGAGCACATCCGGTGCCCTTGGAGCACAGCAGGCGGCGGGCGCGCTGGCGAATCTGGCAAGTAACACGACGGCTGAGCAGGACGCGATCCGCGAGGCGGGCGGCATCCCGCCGCTCGTCGCGCTGCTCCACGGCGGCGAAGGCGCTGCAGCGGCGCAGCATGCGGCGGGCGCGCTGTGGAATCTGGCGGCGGGCAACGCGACCAACCAGGACGTCATCCGCGAGGCGGGCGGCATCCCGCCGCTCGTCGCGCTGCTGCGCCCGGGCACACCGGTCGAGGCGGCGCAGCAGGCGGCGGGAGCGCTGCGCAACCTCGCCGCCTCGAACGCGTCTAACAAGGAGGCCATCCGAGGTGCGACCCCACCCCCCCAAGATCCCTTGCCCCACTCACCCGTTCGCCCATACGTGTGCGCTTCTCGCCTCCCTTGCCCCCCTCCCTTCCCCCCACCCCCCCTCAACATCCCTTGCCCCCCCCCCCCAAATTGTGGTGCGCAGAGGCGGGCGGCATCGCGCTCCTCGTGGATGTGCTCGAGCATGGTCCAGCCTCGCTGGCAGCACTGCAGGCGGCCGCCGCGCTGCGCAACCTCGCGTCCAGCAACACGCATAACCAGCAGCGTATCCGCGCCGCGGGAGGCATCGAGGCCCTCGTGCGGCTGCTTGCGGGGGGGTATAGCTCGATCGCGGCGCAAAAGGCGGCGGGCGCGCTGCGCAACCTCGCCTCCAACACGACCAATCAGGATGCCATCCGCGAGGCGGGCGGCATCCCGCTGCTCGTCGCGCTGCTACGCCCGGGCACACCGGTCGAGGCGGCGCAGCAGGCGGCGGGAGCGCTGCGCAACCTCGCCGCGAACCACGCGGCCAACAAGAACGCGATCCGCACGCACGGCGGCATCGTTGCGTTGGTCGAGATGCTGCGGAGCGGTGTGAGCGTGGAGCCGTCGCAGCAGGTGGCTGGAGCGATTTGGTCTCTCGCCGCCAACAATTCCATGAACCAGGATGCCATCCGCGAGGCGGGCGGCATCCCGCTGCTCGTGGCGCTGCTGCATCACGGCCCTGAGAGCCTCGCCACCCAAAAGGCCGCAGGCGCCCTCGCCAACCTCGCGAGCAATCTGGCCAACAAGGACGCGATTCGCACCGAACACGGGATCCCACCGCTGGTCGAGCTGCTGCGCATCGGAGCACGCGTGGGACCCGTCGAGGCGGCGCAGCACGCGGCGGCCGTGCTCGCCAACCTCGCGTCCAATGCCATCAATAAGGATGCGATCCGTGCGGCCGGGGGCATTGAGGCACTCGTGGCGCTGCTGCACCCACCGGCCTCAGGCGCAACCCATGTGGCGACGCTGCAGGTTGCGGGCGCCCTTGCCAACCTCGCCGCCAACAACACGGCGAACCAGCATGCGGTGCGTGAGGCAGGCGGCATCGAGCCGCTGATCGCGCTCCTCCGTCCCCGCGACGTGGCCGCTGAGGCGGCAGGTAGCGCCGACAGTGCCGCTGGTAGCGCCGAAGGTCGCGGCAGCGGCAGCGGCAGCGGCAGCGGCAGCAGCAGCGGCAGCGGTGGCGGCTCGGCCGCAGCTGGACCTGATGAGGGAGGCAATCAGCATGCAATCAGAGGCCGCCCATTGGAGGGGCGTCATCGCATAGCCACGGCCGGACGCGGCAACCTCGCCAATGGCGGCGACGCGGCGCAGCAAGCGGCCGGCACGCTATGGAATCTCGCCGCCAACAACACGACCAATCAGGATGCCATCCGCGAGGCGGGCGGCATCCCGCCGCTCGTCGCACTGCTGCAGCACGGCGTCGCATCGTCCACCGCCCAAAAAGCCGCAGGCGCGCTCGCCAACCTCGCGGCCGGCTATCTCAACCAGGAGGCCATCCGCCAAGCGGGCGCCGTGCCACAGCTGGTCGCCTTGCTCTATGCTGGTGAGGCGTCCGAGGCGACGCAGCAGGCGGCGGGCGCGCTCCGTAATCTCGCCGCGAATAACTCCGAGAATAAGGAGGCGGTCCGCGAGGCGGGCGGCATCGCGCCTCTGGTGGCGCTGCTGAACGCGGGGCCCGACTCCCTGTGCGCCCAAAAGGCCGCAGGCGCGCTGCGCAACCTCGCCGCGAATAACGTTCCCAACCAGGACCAGATCAGAGTCGATGGGGGGCTTCCGCGGCTGGTGACGCTGCTTCACGCCGGCCCTCACTCGATCGCTGCTCAAGAGAGCGCCGCTGCCCTCGCCAACCTCTCCGCGGGCAATCCGGCCAACAAGGAGGCGGTGCGCGCCGCCGGCGGCATCGCGCCGCTCTGCGCACTCCTCCAGCCTCAGGGTACTGAGACTGCGCAGCATGCGCGCGTGGCGCTCCACAACGTGCTCTCTCCCTCCCCCTCCGCGATGATGGCGTGGATGGGACTGCCGCAGCAGCCGCCAGAGGGGTCGATCACGCCGCAGCTGCTCGCCTTACTCGCTTCCCAGGTGAGCGGCGCCGGTGCGGGCGCTGGAGGCGGCGCCGCGGGCCAGGCCGCCGCGAGCCAGGCCGCCGCGGAGATCGCGGAGATCCGAGCTGAGATGCGTAACAATGCTGCGGGCGGCGGAGTGCCTGTGCAGCCTCAGCATTTCCTTGGCCTCGCGCTTCGAGACGGCGAAGGGGCGGGCGGCGAGGGCTTGGCAATTCCAAATTTGGCAATTCCAGTCGTCGGAGCGCACACGCTGACGCAGCTCGAGGAGGAGAACCTCGCGAGGCAGCGGCGGTTTCGTGAGCTGGTCGCGGCGGCCGAGGCACGCTTGCGCGCGGGGGCCGCGGACGCAGCAGGCTCGTTCTCGCTGTACGCGGCGGCCAGGGCACGCCGTCTGCAGGCGGTCCTCGACGTGGTCGAGCTTAGCCAGGACGTGGTCGAGCTTAGCCAGGCGCTCGAGCGCGCTCGCTCGCTCGCGGTGCCCGCGGAGGTACTCGAGCCCGCCGTGCTCCGCCTCGTCAAGCTGGAGGAGGAGCACGCACACACGCAGCGCCGCCGTTGCGAGGCCATCGCGATGGACGCATGCCGCAGCGAGGCTGCACGCGCGCGCCTACGGACCCTCGGACTGCCAGATGAGGCCATGCGCGTCCCTCTCGAGTTCCTTTGCCCGATCACGCAGGAGCGGATGGTGGACCCGGTGGTCGCGAGCGACGGCCACTCGTATGAGCGCGAGGCCATCTCGCACGTTCTGTATCGTTCATCAGGCCTCTCGCCGCTCACGAGGGAGCGGCTGCGCCACGAGCTCTTCCCAAACATCGCGCTGCGCAAGGCGATCTCGGAATATGAGACCGAAGCCGCCGGGCTCCTCGAACGCTTCCTCGAAGCTCAGCACCAACTCTCGTCCACGCTACCGTTCCCCCCAACCGCCGCTGCTGCGCGTCCGCTCACGACGACGCCGACGCCGATGTGGGCAGCGCAGCAGCGGGAGCCGTCGTCGCCGCCATTGCTGCCGGCAGGGGAGGGGCAGCTGCGGGAGGGCTGGCTGCAGCTGCCCGCATCGCACGAGGAACCGAGGGTGGAGTCAAGGGTGGAGTCGGCAGTGGTAGCGGCGGAGGAGGCGGTGTCGGAGGCCGTCGCGGCGGTGGCGGAGGCCGTCGCGGCGGTGGCGGCAGCCGTTGAGGAGCGCCGCCGAGGCGCCGCCGAGGCAGCCGTCACCGACACGGCGCTCGCCGAGATCTCGGAGGTTGGCGTGGAGGCCGAGATTGCCGAGATCGCCGAGGAGGCCGAGATTGCGGAGATTGCCGAGGAGGCGGAAAGTGCGGAGATTGCGGAGATTGTCGAGGATGCCGAGGGTACCGAGGCGTCGCACAGCGGAGACGTGGCTGCGCGGGCTGTGAAGCGTGTGCGGCGGTGATCCGCGGCCGTGCGGTGAAATAACTACCAAACTAACGTTGATGGTTGAAGTCGGTGCGAACACGTCGTATAATGTGGACCAAGAATTCAAACGACATGCGCAGGCGGACCACGAGCGAGCCCCTACATCAGCAGCTAAGCGTGCTCGAGAGTGCTACCGACGGCGATCCCGCGAGTACTCCACATGAATTGCAGTAAGTGGCAGAGAGCCAACATCATGAGCACACACGGCGCGTACGCACAGAATCATCAGTACAGCCTCCACGGCCGCCGCTCCTACACCTATCGACCCTTGCCTGACGAGAGCGAGGTGACGGACGACTGCCCCGTACCCTTTCCGCCCGCCTTGTCGCGCTTCCGCGGCCGGATCGCCATCATCTGGCGCTGGAACTCTGCAAAAGAGATGGCGTTGTCACCGTCGGTGTCGTGCTTGAAAAACTCGTTGGTGCGCTCCTCAAGCTGATCCTTGCCAAAGCGGCGGAAGAGGATCTCCATGCACTCGTCCATGTCAATCGTGCCCGACGAGTCCTTGTCGTGCATCATGAACTCGACCACGTTAAAAAGCTTCCGTGGCTCAAGCCCCGTTTTGTCTGATCGGCACCGGTGGAACATGAGCTTAAACTCCTCCCAGCTGACCATGTGGTCGCAGTCCTCGTCCACTTCCCAGATCATGTCCTCGACTTCCACGCGCTTCGCGCGATAGTCGAGCTTGACCAGCTGCTCGTCGAGCTCCTTGAAGTCGATCTTGCCGTCCTTGTTCTTGTCGACCTGCTCGAAGACGCGCCGGAGCGACTCGAGCTCCTTGGCTTCGTTGTGCTCGCGTCGCTGATCCTCTCGTGTCGTTGCCATCCGGTCGTGGCGAACCCTGCCGGCTCTTGAGTCTACGGCTTGCTCCTCCAACGGCCGTCACATGTGGAGTCTCGTGTGAAGTCTCGTGTGGCTCCCACACGGCACACATTCGGCGCAATACATGTTTCGGCGCGGATTGTACTGGATAGGGGGGCAAGACGGCGCGACTTGCGAGATGTTGGGAGCTCACTTTTTCCTAGTCCTTTTCGCCGCTCGTGTCATCACATGCGAACCACATTGATGGCGTGCCTCGCCGCGAGCGCGAGCGCCGCATTCCTCGCATCGCCGCTGCATACCACTCGGGCGCGCACCCGTGAATGCGCCATCGAGATGGTGCGCTGCCCTTTCCGACTGATGGAGGAGCAACCAGACCAGCAGCTCTATTGTGCTGACGTACTCTGTGCGGATACTGTGCCAAATGCCACAGGGTTCGACCAAGGACTTCAAGGTCGGGCTCACGCTCGAAATGGACGGTTACGCGTGGAAGCTGCTGGAATTCCTGCACGTCAAGCCCGGCAAGGGCCCCGCGTTTGTGCGCAGCAAGTTGAAGAACATCGAGACAGGCGCGGTGCTCGAGAAGACGTGGAAGGCTGGCGAGTCGTTCCCCGACGCGACGGTCGAGAAGGAGGAGATGAAATTTTCATACATCGATGACGATCAGTACGTATTCATGAACATGGATACTTTCGAGGAGGAGCGCATCCCGGCCGACTTTATCGGCGAGAAGAAGAACTGGATCAAGGAAGAAATGACCTTTGGTGTTCTCAAGTTCAAGGGTAAGGCGATCGACGTGCAGATCCCGGGCACCATGACGCTCAAGGTGACCGAGGCCGAGCCCGGCGCCAAGGGCAATACCGCGGGCGGCCGAGTCGAGCGGCCTGTGAAGGTCGAGACGGGTGCCATCGTCATGGTTCCGATGTTCGTCAATGAGGGCGATGAGATCCGCATTGACACCGAGACCGGCAAGTACCTGGGCCGAGCCCAAGAGTAAGCGTGCATATTGACGGCCCCACGTCGGGCCGATTGACAAACGCCGCTTTCGTCTCTCGTGCGACCCTGCCGCGCCGCGGTCCCTGTCTGAGGGCGGGGACGCCGGCGGCCGCATTGTTTCGCACACAGCCGCGCGACGCGCGACTCACGGTCCTGCTGCCCCTCTCCACTTGAGAGGCAGGAGCTCTCAAATATACTATACACTGCAGGGTCGCGGGGCTCACTCATCTACTAAACGCTGTATAACGCTCGCGAGAGCGGTCGGAGCGTCCGGAACGGCGTGCGGGCGCGGTACGATCGGTCCACGGCTCGCACCGCCCTCCCCGCTCCCGGCGGAGCGGTCTGACACGTTCGTGTTTTGATTCTTGTAAAAATGATATTCGATTCGCACTCTAGTCCTCTGACACATGTGTAACACCTCATTCAGCTAGTAAGTGTGCTCTGAAAGATAAAAATTTGTGCATCATGGGCTCCACCTGTCAATCGTCGCCGTGTGCCTTGCCGCCGAGGGCTCGCATGTCCTCAGCCGCCCGCGATTTCGACCCGCGCCTGGTACGCCGCGCCTCACCGCCGAGCAAAGGGAGGCGGGCGTGGGCCCGCCCCGCCCGCTACGCTCAGCCGCGAGCGCACCGATCCCGCCACCGATCCAGCCACTGATCCCGCCGTCGAGCCGCGCACGCTCCCCGCCGTCGTTGAGCCGCTCGTGCTTCCGAGCTTGAGGCCCGCGCGCGCGATCTTGTCGGCGAGCGTGCGCTCGTCGGGCATGTCACCCTCGAGCACAGACGGGCACGCGGCGCACAGGCCGAGGAACCCGCCGCTCACCACATACGTGTTCTCGATGCCCTTCTCGACAAAGGAGTTGCCGATCGCGGGCGCGCTCTTGCCGTCCTCGTCGTAGATGACGATCATCTTGTCGCACTCGACCGGCCCACGATAAAAGTAGAGCTCCCGCGGGAAGTTGTTGCTCGCCTTGTTCAGGTTGGTCACGTCGTAGTATTGTGCGCTGTAGCAGTGGCACTGTTGGAAGTCCTCAAAGGAGCGAACATCCAGGATCAGGATGTTGTTCTCGCTCGGGCCACCTGTGTCGGCACCGGGCATCACCGACGAGACGACCGAGCGAGCGTCTTCCTTGCCGAGGCCATATACGCTTTCGGTCGATGAGACGACCGGCTCGAGCAAGCGCCCGAGCGTCGCTGGCTTCAGGCGCACATAGAACTCGTCGAGCTTCCTCCGATGTGCGTTGGGCCCGCTTGTGCCCTCGTACTTCTCTAGGATCTTGCGCATGTTCATCCCGGTGTCGAGCGTGGGGCCGATGTTTGCGAACTTGGGATTTTGTGGCGTCTTGCGGTCGAGGACCTTGGCGTCTCCAAGCGGCGGCATTGTGCTTCCCGCCCGCGGGCGGACTGCCGTTATAAGTAGCTTGACGAATTTCACTCATCTACGGACCATGAAGGGCCGAGGATCGCCGGGTGTTGAACATGATCTGCAACTCACATGTTTTGTAATTCCCGCTGCAGGATTTGTGTGAACGGTATGGCGTGCGGGCGAATCGCGGTGCTCGTCTTCGCCTCCGTTGTCTCCGCCCTGTACGAGGCGCCGCAGGGTGGCTGCTCCATCCCTCCGGGCTACGACGATCCCGTGCAGCGCGCTGCACGAGTAGCGGCAGTGCCGAAGCCGAGGCCGAAGCCTCCGCCGCCGCCACCCCAGGAGTCCGAACAGGAGGTGCAGGAGCGGCTGGAGCGTGAGCTTTATGAGCGCGAGACCATGGTACAGCTGTCTGGCCTGGGTGGCGATGCGGCCGAAGATTGGGACGAGGTGGAGCGACAGCAGCAGCGTGAGCTGGCATTTCGGGAGCTGCTCAAACAGATTTGTCTCGTGCTTGTAGTCGCATATGCTCTCTACCACTGCGCCAACTACGTGCAGCGACTGGTGAGCATAAGGCCGATTGGCGCAGAGTCGGCAGCAAAGCCAGGCGTAGAAGCAAAGGAAATGGCGAAGAAAGAGCAGGAACCAGACTCGCCTGACGCTGCCCAGAAGCCCCTGGCGGCTGACGAGCCTCTCGTGCCCGCTAATGACGACGTCGAGCCGGACCCGGAGATTAAGCCGCCTGCCTCCGCCGTTGACGGCGACGATTCGGAGGGCGCTGAGACTGAAGATTCACCAGCAGCGGCCGCCGGTGAGCACGACGAGTGATGCGGATACACCACCCCTTCGCCCTTGAGAACAACTTCGAGGCACCAAAACAATAAATACACGATGCGGAGTTCCTAGCAACCACAGACTCTGAAGAGTCCAGACTGTCGAGCAGTTAGTTCCAGTGACAGCATTTTCCTGTGTTATTCATCATTCCCGGAAATCTTCTGATAAAACACTCCGATATCTACTTTAAGCTCAAAAAGGCAATTGCTAAAATAGGTATAAAAGGCGGAATTGCTAAATATCTAGCAGACGTGTAGAGTAAATTGAAGTGTAGAGTAAAGTGAGGTTAAGTCAGTTAAGTGACTGTTAAGTGTGAAAGGATCTGGCAGTCTCCATCCAATTTCCTATTTGGGAATCCGTCATTGCCGAAAACATCTCATCGAGGTCATCGAGGATTCAATGCCTGGCCCTGGGTCGAGGGTGGTGTCGACCCTCGTCCAGCGTGAGAGGGCTTACCGTGTCGAATACATACAAGGCCGAGAGATAGGGTTAGTGGCGACCCAACAAATACCATGCAGCGAGCGAATCATCAAGGAGCGTCCACTGCTCAGACACGTCTCGATTGCGCAAAGAATCAGTGCAGAGGAGGTGTCGAAGGACGTGGCAGCTCTTGGCGCTGAGGAGCAGGCGTCCTTTTGGGCCCTGGCTCACAGCAAAGAAGTCTGGGGCGAGGTGCCCACTGCCGTCGGCATCTTCTGCCTGAACGCCTACCCCATGAAAGACTTTGGCGATGGGCGTACAGAGTCAGCGATCTCTCCAACGATCTGCCGCATCAATCATTCGTGCTCGCCCAACGTACACGTGGCGTGGAATCCGCGGCTCGAGCAGATGACAGTGCATGCGCTACGGCCAATCTCGGCGGGGGAAGAGCTCCTGAGCACGTACTTGGAGTACGGGCTTCCATATGCTGAACGACAGTCGATTCTCAGGCGCAAGTTCGGGTTCGTATGCAGCTGTACGCTGTGCTCCCTCTCGGAAGCAGAGCGAGAGATGAGCAATCTACGTCAGCAGCGGTTCATGGAGATCGACGCGCAGATTGCAGCCTTCCCTCGGAAAGCCCATGAGCCACAGCTCCTCGACCTCGTCAACGAGAAGCTCAGACTCATGGAAGCGGAAGGCCTGCCTAACTCTTGGGGGCAGATCGATATGATGTATGGCTTCTCGCGGTGCGTGGTCTTGGGCGACATGATGTCAGCCAGAGGATGGCTGACGCGTTCGATTGCTGCTGCACGGACCATGCAGGGCAGTGACTGTATCGAGGTGCTAGAGCTGACGCGCATTTTAGATGCTCGTCCTGCTGAGGCATGATGCATGCTGCCGAGTGAGGGCCACAGCACGATGAGCATATAAGTTCATAACTTTGGAGCATAGGAATTCCTACATAACTATGGAGCATACCAATAGGAGCATATTTCACACACCTGCCCCAGGTGGCGCACGCCCGCGTGCGGCCTGAACAACGCGGCCAGGGCCTCCAACGCTCCAAGCGTCGCCAACTGCAACTCGGACGCGAAGGCTCGCCAAGGGGCGGCCGCTCCTCATCCCCCAGATCCCCCCACCGAGTTTAAGAAATTCGAGACTTTGAGGCTGTTCATTGTACTGTGTCGATTTGCGTACTGGCAGCTGACCTTAGGAAAAAGTGCTCCGAAAGTGCTCCGGGAGAGATTCAGAGATATGTACCAATTCCGCAATTGAGAGAGACCGATTTCAGGAGCGAAATTGATGAGAAACCCGAGCGAGCGAGTGGCTGCTCAGTACTTGTGTTGACCCGATGAGTATTCAGGGGGTGATTGGTTTTCAGTGTGACGACGGGCGTGTTCACAAGTAAGAAGAGCTATCTACTCTAACTGCACTAACGGTACTGCGGGAGAACGTTACTAGGACGGTAGGTCCCGCACAGTACCACAGTTATACTCACGGTTTGCTACTGGAACCGCACAGCTAGACGTGCGTGGCTCAGATGCTTGC
>ERZ761574.119-NODE-119-length-45268-cov-78.657090_pt1 | contig 45268 bp, 29 predicted proteins | sample MGYA00374950_ERZ761574 | MGnify/ENA primary metagenome ERZ761574 (study PRJEB28895, sample SAMN07631631) | mixed culture metagenome | isolation source: Freshwater growth medium | place: USA: Seattle, Washington | collected 2016-10-03 ... | reverse complement strand
ATGAGAACGACCTGCAGGAGGAGCAGGGCCTGAGCGAGAGCGACAAGCAGATGCTCGCTGTGCGGGCCGTGCCCTCATGCGTGCTCTTCCTCAAGGGCTGCGCCGCCAGCAGTGCGGCCGTGGGCCCAGATGAGGACTACTCTCTGGTGAAGGGGCTGCTGCAGCGGATCGTCGTGCTCAAGCTCGAGAGCGGAGTGGTCGATGGTGGTGCGCGTCTCTCCTGGTCGCAGCAGAGTGCCGACGCCCCGAAAGACAAGAAGCAGGAGATCGAGGCTTTCGGATCGGCCACCACGAGATGCTATCTCGAGTTCCTCACAAGTGTGGCCGCTCGGCTCAGCATGGGCGCAGATGCCGTCATGGCCAACCTCGAGTCGCATCTGAGCGGCTGCTTTGCCGCCTACTGGCGTAAAATGGACATGGACGGCCGCTTTGCCGGGCTACGCGCCGCACTGGTAGACTTCAGCCAGCGCGAGCGCGCCCTGCCACTGCGCGACGCGCAGATGTGGCTGTCAGACACGAACAACTTCGCGTCGCAGAAGAGTGCCTTGCAGGAGTCGGAGCAGGCGGAGGCGGATAAGGCAGAGGAGGAGGCCGAGTGGACCACGTTGGAGGAAAAGTGGAAGACCGATCGCACACCCGAGGAGATCGCAAAGAAGAGGAAGGAATGGCAGGCCGCGAAGAAAAAACTGCGTGACGAGAAACTCAAGCAGCAAAAGGATGCCGACGAGCGCACGAGCTTTGAGGACATTGCTGATCGGGTCGTCTTCCGCCCTGACCGTGAGGCTGCGCACGTCAAGTGGGCAGAGCAAAGTGGCATCAACGACAAACTCCGGAAGATGTGCACAGCGCTGCGTGAGACGTTTGCCACGCAGCCGGGGCTCTTCCTGTCGCGGATGTTACTCCTCGAGCCGTGCATCGTCCGGGGAGCCACGCCGATGAAAGATGTGGGCAGCATGAACTTGACCGAGGTCGTTCACACATGGCCCACCGTGCGGCGCATCGTTGTTGGCCATTCCGACGAGAAGACAAGAAAGAAGCTGATCGAAGAGGGCCCGTCGTCACTCAAGAGGCTGCTAGCTCTCGGGCTGCCCCTCGAGGCCGCGCCCTTTGGTTACTCCATGCTCTACCTTGCGTGCGCGCAGGGCAACTCTGAGCTCGTCGAGTTTTTGATCAGGCATGGGGCCAACCTGCACGCGCTCTCTAAGGACTGCACGCTCCCGATCGAAGTGGCCGCGGCCATGGGCGACGACACGATCGTCACGACGCTGCTGAAGTACGGCTCGTTTTTTGGCTCGGCCCTGCACTACGCCGCGGCCTCTGGGCAGTCGCACATCGTGAAGACTCTGCTCCGTGCGAAGGCGGACCCATGCATCGGCCACGCGGCCCCTGGTACCTCCAAAGAGAAGACGCCGCTCGAGCTCGCGTTGCTGCATGAGCATGCCACTGTCATCGACGTGCTGCACCTGCACCTCAAGGACGTCCATTCGACGGAATTCGACCGTTCACATTCACATCGGACGGAATTCGACCGCGCCATCGAACGGCTGCCGCTCTCGCTGCGCGGATCCAGCTTGCTGCCGCGCGACAAGCGCCAGGACGCCGCGCGCGATGAGCCGCTCTCGTCGAGTATCTACGACTATCTCGACGTGCGTGACTACCTGCTGGGTCTGCTCGAGGACAAGCCGACGAAGCCCGATGCCGCAGACGCGTTGGGCTGGACGGCCCTCAGCTACGCCGCGCTGCTCAACGATGCGGAGGCGGCCCGCAAACTGCTCGATCTGGGCGCGAAGCACACGGTGCGCGACCGTCACAACCTCTCGTGCGTGCTCTGGGCGCATTGGTCTAAGCATCTGACTGGACGAAAGGACTTTCTTGATGTGCTGCGCGAGAAAAGGGGCCCCTCCGCCCTTGTTCTCGACGGAACGGACAAGGAGGCCTTCGAGAAGCTGCGGCACGCGGCGGAGAACGCGGCCGATCCGGCCGTGCAGCAGCTGCTCAAAGTGACGATGCCGAGCTACAGCGGCCGCGCGTCCTCGGCGGGCGCTGCGGTGGGCGCTGCGGTAGGCGCTGCGACGCTAAAGCGACGCAAGGGCAAGGGCAAGGCGCAGCTCGTGCAGCAGACACAGCTCGACGAGCGCTCGCATCAGCAGAGCGTGCGTGGCATCTCCGACTTGCTTGAGCGGCGCGCCTTTGACCCGAGCGACAAGCCACGTATGTCGCTCGAGGAGTACCTGCTCTGGCTGGCCGACGAGTCCGAATTCCAGGGCCGCTACCCATGCGATGGCGTCTTCAAGGGTGACATGGTCGGCTTCATCAACTCGTGCAAGGCGGGCACCCTCGACATCATCGCGTCCAACACACAGCCGCTGGGCGCCACGCCGGTGGACGTCTTCGCGCTCCAGCTCTACTCGCGCCCCGAGCTGTACGCCTACATCAATAAGGCCTTCCGCACGCCGAAGAAGGGTGACAAGAAGGCGGAGGCCGAGAGCGCACTCGCGCAGCGGCTGTGGCGGCCCGTGGTGTGGTACATTGCTACGGCGCACACGCACTTGCGTCCAAAGCCGGGAATTTACTTCCGGGGGGTCAACAAGCTGTTCCGAGACAACTTCATCGACCTGCAGGCGTACGCGCCGGGCAATGTGGTTACCTTCTCTTCCTTCTCGTCGTCGACGAGCGACCTGCGCGTGGCGTCACGCTTTATGTACACAGGCAATCAGATGGACAAGCCAGAGGGCGTGGTGTTCAAAATCTACGCAAAAACGGCGACGCCTATCGACTGGTGCTCGTACGCGCCACACGAGAAGGAGCACCTCTTCAACCCGGAGGCGCGGTTCCGCGTGCTCAACTGGTACCCGGCGACGAGCGCCAACCTGCGCCGCGGCATGCGCGTCGAGCACGGGCAGTCGAGCTTTCTGCTGAGCTGCGACTCGGTGGTGGAGGCCGTGCCGCTGCCTGCGCTCAAGCAGAGCTTGCCGAAGCTGCAGCAAGAGCTCAGAGAGCACCTGCACGGACATCACGTCATGCTCATTGAGCTCGAGGAGGTGCCCCTCACGCGCGACCAACTGCTGGAGATCGAGGAGAAGATGGAGGCCGAGCGCTTTGAGGCTGTCGAGAAGCTCAAGCGAGCGAACGAAGAGGCGGCGGCGCAGCTCAAGGTCGAAGCGACCGTAGCCATGGACGCGCTCAAGACAAAGTTGGACAGCGACGCGGAGAGGAGGGAGAATGCGCTTCTTTCGAGGCGCGAGGCCGATCTCACGCGCCTATCTGACGAGCTTACGCGCGCCATTATCAACGCCGAAAAGCTCTGCGCCGACCACCCGCTGCTCATCAGGGACACGATTGACGTGGCGCAGTCCAACCTGCGCAAGCTCCAAAAGCTGCTCCAAAAACTGGAGGTGGAAAAGATGAGCCCCAAGCTCCAAAGCTTCACGCCGCTCCTGCACGAGGTGATCGAGTCGTCGCCCGCGCAGATCGAGGAGCTCCGTGCGGCCGAGGCTGCGCGCCAGGCGGCCAGCGCGGCCGGCGCGGCCGGCGCTGCCGTCATGTCCGGCGTGTCTGGCGTCGCTGTCGATGCTCCCCCCGACGCCGATGGGCACGCGTCGTCAACGGCCAAAGCGCTCTATGACGAGGGCGACTTCGAGACGCAGCTGGAGCAGCTCCAAAAGCTCGAGGAGATCCTCACCTCCAACCCGAGCATGATGGACGAGCGTAAGTTGATGAACGCCATCGTCGCCCGGGTGCGCGAGCGCTACCAGCTCGTGATCCACTCGCGGTGCCACAAGCTCGGGCAGCCCGACGAAGCGCTCGAGTTCGAAGGCGTGCTCGACGAGCTCAAGAAGACGAGTAAGCTCTACGAGGAATCCTACAATGCGGCGTTCGCCCAGATCAAGGCCCAGGACCCGAGCGGGGCTCACCTCGCCGAGATCTCGAGGCTGGCCAAGGAGCAGAATGCACGCTCCGACGAAGTGTGCCGCAGTCAGATCGGCAGGCAAGAGACCGCGCAGCTACCAGCCAGTGTTTCCCCTCACGAGCTCCCAGCCACCCTGAGCGCCGCCCCGAGCGCCGCCGAAGAGGCCCTCAAGGTGAAACAGACCTTCGACCACTTCGACGCAAATAACAACGGGTACCTCGAAGTCCAGGAGCTGCGCAAGGCGCTGGAGCACCATGGCCTCAACTTAAGCACTGCCGAGGCTGGCCGCATCATGAGCTTGTACGACGACAAGCCCGACGGCAAGCTGGACTTGAGCGAGTTTGCACAGGCCGTTCGCGACCTGGACCCTCACCGCTGCTACTTCACCGTCCGGCGCGACGTCCTCAACGGCAACAAGCCGACCTTTTGCCAGAAGACGAAGGACCAGGTAGAGCTCTTTTGCCAGGCGGCCGTCGTGCGCATGCAGGTGACGCTGCTCCTCGCCGATAAATTTCGCAGCGGGGGCATCAAGCCGTTGCACAAGCTGAAGCGGCACACTAGGCTGACGGAGAAAGCCATGTTGCGCACGGACGACGAGGGATCGGTCGATCGCTGCTGCGACGTCGTGCGCGACATGTACCGCGCAGACAGCATTGAGGAAGTCGCGCGCGTGGTCCGAGAGATGTGTACATGGCCTCAGATCCAGATTGTGCGCATCAAGGACCGCTACGACGACAACAATAAATCTGATGGAGGTTGGCGCGACTGCATGATCAACTACGTCGTCAAGGACGCGCCGCACATGCACATCTGCGAGCTCCAGGTCGCGCACGAGAAGATGCTCACCACCCGCGAGGGGCTGCACGCCCATGGCATCTACAACCATGTGCGCAACGCAGTCGAGCTACAGGAGCGCATGCTCGCGGTTGGTGGGTTCATACCAGCGAAATAAACGCGACTTCATGAGCAACTACGTCATCAAAGACGCGCCGAAGAAGCACAATCGCCCTTCCAATTCACCGCGGGGTGGCGGTGTTCTATAAAGGCCTTGGGGGGCCCATGCACGGAACGTGAAGAGCCGAGTGTGTCTGTGTGATTTCTAACTCGCACGCACGCCCCCATTCTACTCATGTGACACAGGAGTGGTTCCTCCTTGGTAGGCTTAATTTTGAGGTGTGCACGGATTTCACAGGAGAGGCAGCGCGTTCACAGCAACGGAAGTGGTGAGCCACTCCTGGCGGGAGCGCTCGCCTCCACCGCGGCCCTGGGCAGCGCGCAGGAGGCCGATACCGAGCTTCCCGGTCTCAGTAGTGAGCGTGCAAGCCCGCACGTCTCACGCGTGGTAGCGGTGGGAAAAATGACGAAGGCCGACGCCACGCACCCGGCGAACTTCACGCTCGCCGCGTTGCGCGCGCGGCCAGCCGCCGGTCGCCGTCTTCAGCAGGAACAGCACCTTTGCAACGGCCGAGTACACACGTCGTACCTGCAGACGACGCTGCTGGACGCCGAGCTCTACTTTGATCACTTTGACAGGGCAGCGAGCCCGGGTCTGTGGGACCAGAAACCGCTGCTTGGTGAGCCACGGTTCGGAGCTGTACGGTTTCGCTGCGCGAACGACGAGCTGGATCGCCTGCGCACCGCCTACTCTGGCCTCGCGCTCGAGCCGCTCGTGCGTGCCATCCGGCCACACAACGGCAGGAGGCCGTTTGCGCCCGCGGCGGCCGGCGTGGCGCTTCTCGTGTTGGCCGACTACCCGAACCTATTCCATCAGTTTGGTTCGCTTGTGATCGCGTGGGCCGCGTACCAGGAGTCGTACCGGCTCGTGCCGCCGCCATCCGTAGCCGGTGGCGCGAACGCGAGCAAGCGAGCCGCCGCCGCATCATCTGAGGAGCCACTAACCATCTACACATTGAACAACGCGACGCTGCGACCGACGGCGCTCTTCTGGGCGCCCGGGATCGTCGCGCACGGCCGAGCGCCCACCTTTGTGCGCGCCGACCCGCCGCCTCCACCGGCGACGTACGGTCGTGTGGTCCTCGTCCAGCCTGCCACCGAGACTTGGTGGTGGACGGTGTGGCAGGCGGAGATGACCGATCGGCGGGCGACGCTCCGTCCGCTCATTGCGCAGCTCGCGGGCCGGCTGCTACCGCCTGGAGTGCCCGAGACGGCGCTCGCCCACTTCGACGCTGAAGCGATCGTCAAGGGCGGCGGCGAGGGCGGCAGCGAGGGCGGCGGCGAGGGCGGGGCGCTCGCTGGTTTACCAGTACCCCTGGGCCTAGCTCTTGTGGTGCGACGGCCTGCAGGTGCTTCTAATGAGCTCTGATGGCCTCTGATGAGCTTTGATTGCCTCTGATTGCCTCTAATGAGCTCTTGTTGTGCGACGGCCTGCAGGTGCTTCTAATGAGCTCTGATGGCCTCTGATGAGCTCTGATTGCCTCTGATTGCCTCTAATGAGCTCTTGTTGTGCGACGGCCTGCAGGTGCTTCTAATGAGCTCTGATGGCCTCTGATGAGCTCTGATTGCCTCTGATTGCATCTGATTGCCTCTTGTGGTGCGCCGGCCTGCAGGCACGGACCGACGCATTCTGAACGACGATGCGCTCGCACGCGCCCTCTCGCGGGCGCTGGCTGGCCGGCCGAAGGACAACGCTCCACCTCTCCCAGGCAGCCCGATGGCCGTACGTGTGGTCGACCTCGGAGCCATGTCGACGAGAGCGCAGCTCGCTCTGATTCAGCGCACTTCGCTGCTCGTGGGCGCGCACGGCGCTGGGCTGCTGTGGAACCTCTTCCTGCCCGAGGGCGCCGCTCTCGTCGAGCTGCTCAACCTCGCGAACGCCAACCAGTACTACGCCAACCACTGCCGATGGGCGCGCAGACGGTACGGCAAGTGGCAGAACACGGATGCGGCGCGCGAGGAGCGCGCGCTCGATCCCCTTACGCGTGAGCCCGTAGACCCTTTTCGAAACCACATGCGGGTGATGGTCGACGAGGTCGTGCGGGTCGCGGTTGGGGTACTCAACCAAAGAAGGTTATAACGACGAGGTCTTTCACACATTTTGGTCAGTTCCGCTGCTACCATGGTACACCATGCGCGCGGGTGTGCTCCACGCGCTCCCGCTTGCCGCTTGCGGCTCGCTTGACGTGCCATCGAGCAAGCTGCACGTACGCAATCGTCACGTCGGCGGCTACGACATTCAGCGCCTCGCCGATGGCTTTCCCCTGCTGCGCGAGTACGTGCTCCCTGGCCGCGGCGATCGCTCCCTCACCATCGACTTTGCCAATCCTGCCGCCGTCGAGGCTCTGAACGCGGCTCTGCTCACAGTCGACTACGGGGTCCGCGCCTTCGCGCTGCCTGGCGGTTATCTGTGCCCGGCTGTTCCCGGCCGGGCCGACTATCTGCACGTCATCGCCGATCTCCTCGCCACAGACAATGTACGTGACGGAGGCAGTGTGCCGCGCGGTCGTGAGATCCGCGGCCTCGACATCGGCGTGGGCGCCTCATGCATCTACCCGCTCATTGGGCACGCCGAGTACGGCTGGTCTTTCCTAGCGAGCGACATCGACGACCAGTCGCTCGTGTCAGCCGCCGCCATCGCGCGGGCGAACGATGCGCCCGTCGCGCTCCGTCGACAGCCGAATGCCGAGCGGGTGCTGGAAGGGGTGCTCCGGCCGCGCGAGGAGGGCGCCGTCGCCTTCACCCTGTGCAATCCGCCCTTTTATGCGTCGGCCGAGGAGGAGGCCGCTGCGGCTGCGCGCAAATGGAAAGGCCTGCGCCGCAGCGCACCCGGCGGTCAGAGCACCGAGCCGGTCACAAGCGCTCGCTCGTTCGGCGGGCGGCCGTTGGAGCTGTGGTGCCCGGGCGGCGAGCGACTGTTCGTGGCGCGTCACATCCGCGAGAGCGCGCGCCTCCGCCTTGGCTCCCTCTGGTTCACCTCCCTCGTGAGCTCAGAGCGTTCGATGGCGCCGTTGCGTGCGGAGCTGGCGCACGTGCAGCCGCGGCGAGTGGAAGAGCTCCGTGTGAGCACGGGCAACAAAGCGATGCGGGTGCTTGCGTGGAGCTTCCATGATGACGCGCAGCGCCAGCAGCGGCTGTGGGAATTCTCAGCCGACGCAGGCGGTGGTGACGGTGATGGCGGCGCCGCCGCCGCTGCTACCGCCGCAGAAGCAAGGACGGCGGGAGGTGGACGGCAGGTAACAGTGACGGGAGGTGGGCGGCAGCAGAGGCAGCCGCAGCAGGGACAGCGTCAGACGACGCAGCGGCACCCGACGCAGCCGACGCGACGTCGATACCTCTCGCACGCCCTCGCCGCCGCCACCGCCGGGCTTTCGGGACTCGAAACGTACGGACGGCCGTTGGCAGCAAGCGCCGTCCTGAGCGCGGATAGCGTGCCGCGCCTTGGCCGTTTTGAGCGGCTACAGGGGGCGCGAGCCTTTATTGGCGCCTGGCAGCTTGCATGCACGGACGGCCCTTTGGGTACCCTCGTCTTGAAAGGGGACGGCGATGTGGAGCTGCGGGATCGCTTGAGCGGCAGGCTACTCGGTACGGGGATCGCGCCGTGGTCGTACGCACAGCCAGGCAAGGACGGGGCGGCCGAGACGGCGGTGCGCGTGCGCTTCTCGCTCGACGTCTCCGGCAGCGAGTGGGACGTCCTCTACTTTTCGGGCGCGGTCGATTCGGACGGCGGCCCCGAGCGCCAGCTGCGGGGTAGCCTGAGCACGGCCAACAGGAAGGTGGGTGATTTTGTGGCCACGCCCATGGAGGAGGAGGAATGACCGTAAGTAAGTAAGTAAAACATGGAGGAGGAGGAATGACCGCTCTCCGGCCCGCGGCCGCGACGACCGCCATGACGACCGGAAAACCGGAGACAACGAAGCGACACGCATCTCACACGAGACACGACACAGAGTCAGAGAGGGCCTACTATGCCTCGAAAAAGGAAAACCCGACTCAGCGCCAATGGACGGAACACCGCGTTCCAGCCTGTCCCCCAAATTTCCTCGACTTGACTTGACTTGACTCAACCAAATTTCCTTATAAAGTATCTTTTCATGTTTTCCAAAACGCCGAGCTTGAGCTCCACGCTGCCGAGCTGCTCCTCCCAAATTTCCTTTTTAGGAGCTTTTTTATGTTTTCCAAAAGCCAGTCACAGAGTCCAGGTCGCGTCCAGGACGAGTGCAGAGGACGAGCAGTCCACGAAAGCGTGAGTATCGACTTTGGCCATGTCGCGGAAGCAGACACCGAGCCAAGGACCAATCAACGCCACTGCGGAAGACGCAAAGGACTACGACGCGCGGGACGTCACGCTGGACGACGTCACGCTGGACAAACCGCGCAAGGACGAGTCTTCATCGGGCGTCGATGATCATGACAGCAAGCTCGAGCGCACCTCTCTCGACCCGTCAGATGACGTCGACTTCACCTTCACAGGGGCCCTCACCGATGGCTTCAACATGGTGAGAGATGTCGTAAAATTCCTGTGCACCGTCAAGTTCTCCGTCTTTGTCGCGATCTTGGGCTCGGCGCTGATCATTGGCTTCTCCGCCATGGACGGCGATATCTGCATTCAAACAAATAACATCAGCAGTGTCAGGAACGTCACCTCTCTTCGGAACGTCACCATCGGCAACGTCACCTCTCTTCGGAACGTCACCGGGCCAGTGACGAGGTGGACGCCCGAGATCACCTGCCTCAAGAGCGAAGCGTATTGGGTCATGGCGCTCTACCTCTACGCCCTCATCGTGATGGCCAACGACGCCCCTCCCGACTTAGTGATGCTCGGTTTCACGATCGTCCTCATCTTCTCCAAAATCATTACGGACAAAGATGCGTGGTCCGGCTTCTGCAGCACCTCCATCCTCGCAATCGCATCGCTCCTCGTCATGTGCAGGGCTCTCGAGGAGACAAAGGCAGTCGAGGCGGTGCTTCTGCCCATCCTCGGCAATCCATCCAACCATTTTAGTGCGATACTCCGGCTGACGTTGCCCGTCATCTGTCTCTCCGCCTTCCTCAACAACACGCCCATCGTTGCCATGCTCATGGGCGTCTGCGAGAATTGGGCCGCTCGCTCCAACTTGTCTGTCAAGTGCCTCCTCATGCCTCTCTCTTACGCGGCGCTGCTTGGCGGCTGTTGCACGCTCATCGGCACGTCGACCAACCTCGTTCTCAACGGGCTGATCAAGGACGACAAAAACCCGCCCATGAAACCCTTCACTCTCTTCCAGTTCTCCGCAGTCGGATACCCTGGCGCAGTCGCAGGCTGCATCTACATGGCGATTTTCTGTCCGATTTACTTTCGCCCGAAGCGTGCGCCGGGCGCGAAGGCCGAGACGCTTTGGGAGCGGTTTTGCTATGGGCCCTTCTACAGCACAAGGCCCGACGGCTACGGCAAGCCGACACAGTCGACTACGCTCGATGTCGAGGCTTCTGGACAATCCTCGATGCTGCCGGTTGAGACGGGGGTGCAACCGGCGGGCTTTGGCTCGCGAGGATCGCCCAGGTATGTAGTCTCTCATCTCTCGCTCTCATCTGGCCCGTACCTCGCCCGCATCTCCCCCCTCACATCTCGCTCGCACCTCGCCCGCATCTCAGGTACGTCCTCGAGGTACTCGTCACGCGCAAGTGTACTCTCCTCCTCGGCACCGCTCCCGCCGAACTAGGCTCCCTCGTCGTGCCTGATTGCGAGGCGGCATGTGTGCCGAGGGTGCTCATTCGTGCGGACGACGTCCACCCTATCGGGCCGCTCACGAGCCCTACTCTGCTCATCCAGGAAGGTGACCGGCTCCTCGTACGTTGCCTGGCGCCGGCTGTCCCAGCGCTGCGCAAGGTGGGAGGGCTTATCATCCGGCCCGATGCGCCCACGCGCCGGGTTGACACTGGTGCCGTCAAGGTGCTGGTTGAGGCGACGATCGGGAATCTCTCCCCCCTCGTTGGGCTGAGCCTAGCGGACGCACTGGCTTCCGAGACCCTGAGCGGGGCACATGTCTGGGCGCTTCGTGAGGGCTCGTCTGCGGTGCAGCCGACCCTCGACGATCCCGACTCAGCTCTGATGACGTGGCACCGTGACACCGGGAGCGTCATTCGCGAGTTCTCCGAAGCTTCCGAAGGTGAGGCGAGACGACCATCACCTGCATCAGACCATCTTGCGCACCTCTTGCCAGGCTCCACAGGCTTCTCGAGCCGGCAGCAGAGCTTGCCGCTGACTGTCGGTACCGTGCTGCTCGTCGAGGCTCCAAACAGCTGGGTGTGGGCACACCGGGCGACGAGCGCATTTGCGCACCTCAAGCGTATCACAGATGCCGCCGCCGAGACCACTGCTGCTGGACGGCCGTTCTGGCCGCCCAAGAAGGCAGATGTCATCAAGAAGTTGAGGATCGCCGCGTGTCTCAGCGCGCTGGTCACCTTGCTCTGCCTCTCTGCCTTCGAGATAGTTGACCTGTTCCCACTGGCACTCGCCATAAGCGCCTGTTTCATCGCGATCGGAGCCATGACCCTGGACCAGGCGTGGCGCGCGATCAACTACCGTGTCTTGCTTGTCGTCGCGTGCTCGTTCGGCCCCGGCAAGGCGCTCACCAACACGGGCCTCGCCAAGTTCGCCGGCGTCGCGCTCCAGTCTATGACCAGCCTTGGCAACTTTGGCTTCCTCTTCATGATTGTTCTCTTCTCTTCCTTGCTCACTAGCATTGTCTCGAACTCAACGGCCGTCATCACTCTCTACGCGATCCTGCGTACGATGAAAGTGCCAGGCGTCTCAATGGAGGCGATGATGTGCTGCATGATGCTTGGCGGCTCGACCGACTACATCACGCCCATCGGGTACCAAACGAATCTGATGGTGTACAAGCGTGGCGGCTACGCGTTCGCCGACTACACAAAGGTGGGTCTTGGCCTGACGATCCTGGAATGCGCCGTCTACGCTGGAATGGCAAATATCGTCCTGTGAGGGCCACGGCGGAATGGGCCGGAAGACAAATGGGAAGTGGGATGCGATGATGTTCGAGCTGCGCGTGCGCGCGCCCCGCGCACCTCGTGTACTGATACGAGGCGCCGACGACGACTGACGGCGCGCTAGGGGATCGGCAGGCTCAGGCGGGCTCGGGCGGGGTGCTCGACCTGTGGGGGCGCTCGGGGATCGGCAGGGCTCGGGGGCTCGGAGCGACGATCGGGGGCGATCGGGGGCGCTCGGGGATCGGCAGGGCTCGGAGCGACGATCGGGGGCGATCGGGGGCGCTCGGGGATCGGCAGGGCTCGGAGCGACGATCGGGGGCGATCGGGGTGCTCAGGGATCGGCTGCCCTACGCGCGGCCGAAGGCGATGGGGTACGACGGTGGGGAGGAAGGCCTGCTGCAGGACGTCAGGCTGCTGAGAGAGAACTCGCGCGCATGTGTCATGCCGCCGAGGCCCCCCAGCATTCGTGGCGGGAGCCGTGCAGATTCAATGGTGGGTCTAACCGCGCTAATGAAAGGGGATGATTGTGATGGACTGATGCATGCCCTGTACATCCCAAGGGTACCACATGGTGATCCCTATGGCTCTGGAGAATCTGTAGGTATAACTTGTTCTTGCATGTCCGTGTCCAGGCGAGGGTGTCAGAAACAATAAATACCCATCGCAAGGAGCCTCGTCGCCTCGAAACCTGAGCAGCAGATCTCCCGATATGTATCCCCATGGTACCCCATATGCCCATATCCCAAACGGCCGGGGACCGCCCATCCCCCTCTGGCTCCGTCGGCTGTCTTTTTACGGAACTGGGCTCCGTCGGCTGTCTCTTCACACGGTGGTTCACGGCCACTGTTGACTCCGAAGGCCGCCTCCGGAGAGTGAAACCTGGCAGCCGTCGGCACCAAACCGTACAGGTAGGCACTCGGCGCTGCCGTCGTCGCCGCCAATAAAAATATCGATTACAATGTCCGCAACAACCAGAACCGCGACGGTCACCTTGTGCGACACCAATCGCACAAATAGCACAATGGGTGCTACACTCAACTTCAACGCCGCCTGCCCGTCAGAGGTGCCAAACCCCAATGGGCTGGCCATACAGTATATGACGGTCGCCTTTTGGGTTCTATTCCTCGTCCCCCTCCTCTTTTGGTGCGCCATGGTGATCGAGCAACGCCGGCGTGCTGCGAGGCAGCAGCGGCAGCTCATGAACAAGGAGGCAGAGCGCTTTCGCTCGATTGAGCTTGCAATCATGCGCCAGCTTCCCGCGTGCACCTATGCTCCTGGCCCCCAGAGTGCCCCGCCGCCTAGGCACGGGGGGGACCGTAGGCAAGCCGCAGCGACCGATAGCGCACCTCCGGAGGCTGCAGCCAGTGGTGAGAACGAGTGCCCGGTGTGCCTCTGCACCTTCGCAGCTGGCGACCAGTTGCGCGAGCTCCCATGCTCCCACAAGTTTCATGCCGCGTGCATCGACCGGTGGCTCATCGGCCGAGAGCGTCGGCAATCTGGCGCTCCGAGCTGTCCGCTCTGCAAGCAAGAAGTCCTGATCGCAGAGGACATGGCGGAGGAGCTGCCCGCCGCCGCTATGGCAGAGGTCGGCCAAGCGCCCGCGAGGCCTTGGCGGTGGGCTGTGTGGGCTGTGCCTCTCACGCGGGTTCCTCACGCCCCTCCACCTGCCTTTGTGAGTGCTGAGAGCCGTCTGTGACATGTTGCCTATCGGGCATCGCCTTCATCTCCAATCTTGCGAAGCGCACGGACAACTCCATCCCCCCAGCTCTCCTCTGCCAGGCATCATGGGTTACACCTCCTACGTCTCGCTCCTATGATACGGATGGCCTTAGGCTTCGCTGTGCGGCGCGGCCTAGCCGCCTCCATTCATGTGTGGCGTGCTCGCGCGTTTGACGTGAATTTGTTTGCACATCGCGGGCGCGGAACGTTCAACGTAGGCGCGGACTAGCGACGGTGCGTCTTGCGTACGGCGGCAAGCCGCTCGCCGCGCGCAGGCTCCGCTCCTCCGTACCCGCCGGGCTACGCCGTACGACGATCGTCCTTAAATTCGTACCCGCAACCCGGCGACCCGCAACCATTTTTTCACACGAGTCAGTCACCCGCGTTCTTTTGTATCATCGACAGTGGGTCAGGGCCCAAATTCCGCAACGAATCGGGCGCGAGTAGCAGCATAATGAGCGCCGGCTCGTCGTGCCCCACCTCGATGACGGCTTCCCTGGCGACTAGCCTCAGGCCTGCGCCATGGGCCGCGCCTCCATGGGCGCTGAACGCCATCTCAAACTGCTCGACTGATCTCTTCGCGGTCTCGGACCGATTCTGGTCGCGACCGAACGTGCAGAGCACCCGCGCGTCACGGTCGTCCTTGTCGACAAAACGCGAGACCGCCGCCAGTATCTCGATCCACGCGCCTTCCACATTCGAGTACAGCACGTCCGCGCAGATGACGACGCCGAAGCTCAGCGGCATCGCGGGTGGCGGCGTCGAATCGGACGCGGGCGCGATAAAGTCGAGTTCTGCGAACGCCACCGCCGCACTGCCCAATCCATTGTGCACGGCGTTTCGCTGGGCGAGCTCAAGGGCGTGCACATCAATGTCAGTGAGCCACGTCGAGCGTGCCCCAAGTAGCGCCGCGGCGAGCCCAGCCGCCCCTGAGCCACAGCCAAGCCTGCGCACGAGGGAGGAGGAGGCATGAGGGATGGGGTGGGGGATGGGGTGCGCAGGGGAGGGGTGGGGGAGGAGGGAGGAGGCAAGAGGGATGGGGTGCAGCTCGCAAGCGCGCGTCTTGGTCGCGCCGGGATCGCCACGCAAGGACCGAGCTACGCGGGTCTGGCTCGCATCCGCACGCACTCGAGGACATTCTGGCCTTTGACACTGAGCCCACCCCAACCCGCTGCGAGCGCCCCGATAGCCAGCCGCGCCGCTGGCCAGAGTCGCGTGCCAGTCTGCCGCCCATTAGGCTGGCACAGGAGAGACAGCGGAGGTAGCGACCCGACGCCAACACGCATCGTGTGCTCGCCGTGCGAGGCGAGCGAGGCTGTCAGCACCCCAGCCAGCTCCACGATGCGGTCCCGCAGCTCCGTGTCAGAGTCGGCGCTGCAGGCCCTCCGCAGCAGCGGCACGACGATGGTCGGAGTCAGACCGGCTTGTTCCGCCGCTTCGGCTGCCAAGTCTTGGTCAACCGCAGAGAGGGCGGCACAGGATGCCTGCAGCAGTGCAAGGAGCTCGGCCGTCAGCGGGAGCGCTAGGCTGCCGCGGAGGCTGTCGAGCACATCATGAAGGTGCTCCGTGTGCAACGGGTCTGCTCGTAGAAGAGGTGCGATCAGCGGGCTGCAGTCGTTGGCTGGCTGATGTAGAACAGGCAGCCAGTACATGCTGCCTGGGGCACAGGAATCACGCGCGCGACGAAGCACAACGGTCACAACGAGCTCGAATTCGAGCGAGCGTCGCCGCCACACGACGAGGCCGAAGGTCAACCCCTCGTGGCAGTCGACCCCATGGTGGAGAAAAGTGTGCCGGAGCGCTGCATTGAGCGCACTTCGTTCCAGAAATGCGTGTTCTGCGGTTTCCCTACAGTACTTTTCAAGAAGCACAACTTTCGCGAAACCGCCCCGCGTTGTTCGCGGCCCAATGCCGCCCAAAGCCAGGGTGGCGGCCAAGCCGTCCAGACCGGCTCCAGCGGCTGCGCCAACTCCAGCAACCAGAGCGGCTCCGGCGGCGACGTCGACTGCAGCTGCTACGCCAGCCAGGCCAGCCGCCGCTGAGGTCGCGGCTCCGGTGATGCACACCGCTTTGGATGGCAGGCTGAACGCCTTTGCCGCGCTACTACGCGATTCGGTGGCGCGCCAGGACGCCCAGCTCGCCGGCCGCTGCGAGGATCTCGACGAGCGCTTCCAGGCAGGAGTCGCTCGCTGCCGCGAGCACCAGCGTCTGCTCTCGGAGGCCGTGCGGCTCAACGAGCACGAGGCGGCGCGGGAGCTCAAGAGACTGCAGAGCGCAGCGCTCGAGGAGCTGGACGCGGTCGTACGGCACGTGCGCACGGGCGAACCAGAGCCATTGCTGCAGCCTCCGGCAATCCCGCATGCCGGCGGGAAGGGCAAGCCCGCGGCTGAGGGTGTCCGGGGCGGTCGCGGCGGCGGCAAACTGGATGCCAGGCAGGGCGGAAGGGCGGCGCCGGCGCCGGCAACTGCAGGTCGCGGGCGAGGCGGCAAGGCAGCGGCGTCGGCGCCCGCGGATCCTCCTGCCGCCGCGTCCCAAGGTGTGCTCGACGCCATCGCTCGCGTGCGGCGCAAGGCCGATGAGCGAGCGCAGGCGGCGACGTTGATCGCGGCGGCGGCGCGCGGCTGGCGAGCCCGGCAAGCCGTGCACCGAGTGCTGGCGGCGCGGCGGCGGGCGTGCGTCCTCATCTCTACCGTGGCACGGGGCCGCCTCGCCCGTCAGCTGGTAGACCGCCGTCGCCGGTCGGCAGCAGCGGCGGCGGCGGTGCTCATCACCTTCCTTCGGGCGACGGCGACGATGGCGAAGGGCTTGGCACGCCTAAAAGGCGCGGCGCACAAGGTGGGCGTGAGCGCCGTCACCATCCAGTCGGCGCACCGACGAGCCGTCGCGGTGCAGCTTGTCGACATCCGGCGAAGGGCGCGTGGCGTGCTGGTCCGATGGGCGGTGCGGCGTCGGAAGCGCACGCTGGCGACCTTGGCGCGTGCGCAGCGGATCGAGGCGCGATTTGCCGCCGATATCATCCGTCGCTTCTTCGAGAGCTTGGGCGAGATGGCCTTCATCCGCGCTCAGTTCAGCCGCATCGGCTGGCGCCTCGCGTACGCTACGAGCTACATTCAAGCGCGCTACCGCTCGTACCGCCAGCGGCAGGCGTTCAAGAGACGGCTTGCTGAGGAGCGGTCGCGCGTGCATGCGGCCGACACCTTGCGCGTGTCGCTGCGCGAGCTGCGCGAGCAGCGGCAGCTCCTCCGAATGCTCGTCTTGCGAGCGCGAGGGTACCGGGCAGCGGCTGTGGCGCTCCAGGCTGGTGCGCGCGGCATGGCGGGGCGGCGGCGGGCGCGTGCGCGCCGGGCGGCGCAAGCAGAGGCGCACCGTCGCACGCAGGAGGCAGCCATCGAGCTATACGCCGAGATCAGCGCCGAGATCATCGCCGAGATCGCCGCGGCGGTTTGGGACGCGCATGAGCGTCAAGGGCGCGCGGCCGTTGTGCTCCAAGCCGAGGGACGCGCCATGCTGGTGCGCCGGCGGATGGCGGCCGCGGCGGCCGCGGCAGTGACCGCGCCAGCCGTGGACGTCACCTTCCGGCTCCTGAGCGCTCCGATTGCTCGCAACGCTGCCGAGTTTGCCGTGCACCTCTCCCGCCTCCTTGCCGCACAATCGGTGCCGCCGGTGCGCTTGCGTCCGGCGCGGCTGCGTATCCGGCCGGCGGCCGTGAGTGTTGCTGCGACCACGCGTGGCGCCCGCGGCGGCGGCGGCGGCGGCGGCGGCGGCAGCGGCGGTAGGAGCATGGACGTAACGGTCGCCGACGGTGGCGGGGACGGTGGCGGGGACGGGATCGGCGAGGCGACGACTGTGGCCGATGCCATCGCGTTGATCGCACGCGTGCTGCCCGGCACGGCGCCCTCCGAGGTGAGCGCCGTGGACGCTGCGGCTGCGCTGCTCCGGCTCTCACCAGTCGAGATGGGCCTCTATCTGGGCGCGACGCTCCTCGCACCGCCTACCGCATCGATGATCGTGCCGACGGCTGCGCCCGAGACGGCGCGTGGCGTGGCGCGCGGCGTGGCCGCGATTTGGGACGCGCACCATGCAGCTGGCAGCGCGACGACGGACGAGGCGGCAGCACTGCGACGCGGCGACGTGAGCGTACCCACGGCTCCGATGGTCGCCGCCGAGCGCGTGCTCGCCTTTGGTGACGTGGCCAAGGCCGATTCGGAGGCACGACGCGCCCACGCGGCGCATACGCTCCTTCGGTACGTGCGCCGGCTCGAGAGCGCGCTACCATCCGAGGAGGGGCTCGGCGAGGACGAGGGCGACGAGGACGAGGATGAGGTTGATGGGACGATGATGAGGTTGATGGAAGGTGCCTCTCACAGCACGGCGCCAGTCGGGACGGCCGCGGTGGCCGCGCGGCGGCGGCGGCAGCGGCGGCAACGTCGTCAGGCGGCATGGAGCGAAGAGGAGGGGGCCATCACGAGCGCCGCGCTCCTCTCCTCCCTCTCCGTGCTCCTCCCCCTCACCCGCGAAGCCCTCCATGGCCTACGTTACTCTTCCAACGCCAGCCCCTCCTCCTCTCGGAGCCCCCGAACCGAGAGCGGATCAGATGCGCTGCCGTGGCCGCCGTATACGCTCGCCGGCGCCGAGGTGGCGCCTATACGAGGCTTCCTCTCTCTGCAGCGACCGTCTTCGTTTGAGGTGCGACAGAGCGCGCCGTCGCGCGCGGGCCGGCAGCTCCGTTGGATCTCGAGCCGCCTCGAGATTCGTGCGCCACCCGCCGCGCCTGCGACCGTTGAGCTTGATCGTATTCTCGAGGAGGGCGCGAGGGGCGCGGTGGCCAACTACGCGACGCTCGCGCAGCCGATGGTGCGAGCGGCGCTGCGGGGCGTGAGCGGCCACTTGATCGTCCTCGGCGACAGCACGGCGAGCGGCTCGGTGGCTCTCTTTGGCGAGCTCGCGTTCCCGAGCCGCTCAGAAGGGGCGCTCGCGTGGGCTGCGGGCGTGAGTTACGGCGTGGCGGGCGCGGCGCACAAGTGCGGGCTCGCCGGCTTGATCGCCGCGGAGCTCCTGAGCGAGGCGAGCCGGTGGCACTCGGGGCTGATGACGACGTCATCAGTGGGCGGCGCCCACGAGGGCGCCCACGAGGGTGAGGGCGGTAGTGGCGATGGCGACCGGGGCGAAGGCGAGGCCAGCCGGGGCGGCCATGCGGGACGTGGGACGTGGCGCCTCGAATGCAGTGCGTTCCAAGTCCTCGGCGCCGGCGTCGTCGATCTCCTCCAATCTCCTCCCGATCTCCTCCAATCTCCTCCCGATCTCCTCCGATCTCCTCCCGATCTCTCACCAGTCGACCACGGAGGCGGCGGCCGCTCGCGCATCCGCTCGCCGCCATCCTCACCGCCGCTCGCGCCGCCGCACACGAGCGGTGGCGGCGCCCGCGGCGGCGCGGGCGGCGCGGCGGCACCGTTCTTAGAGCTGCGAGAATGGAGCGCCGTGGCGGCGGGCGACACCATGTTCGCCTCGCCAGCCGGCACGAGCGGCGGCGGTGGCGCTGGCAGCGGGGCTGGCAGCGGCGCCATGTTTGCCTGGCCTGTCGGACTCGCACGGGTGGGCGTGCAGTCACCGTTTGAGGTCGCCGAGGTGCTCGCCATGGCGCTTGGCCGTCGCCGGCGGCTGCCTGCAGGTGCGCCATCCTCACCGTGTGGAAGTCCGTGTGGAAGCTCAAGCGGCGTGCCTGCACCTCCGCTCTGCGCGCCTGTGGCGCTCGTGTTCGATGTGACGAGCACCGCCCTCGATGGCGACACGACGACGGCGCAGCTCACGTTGTGGGATGTGCCCCGTCCGCTCCCGGCCACGTCGGCCACGTCAATCTCGTCAATCTCGTCAATCTCGTCAGCCTCGTCAGGCGCCACGTCGCCACTCAAGCCAACCGGCGCGTTACTACGACGCGCCGCACCGTGGGCCACGCCCATCACGGCGCCCATCTCGGCGCCCAACCAGCCCCCGAAGGCCTCCGCCCACCACGGCGCCCATCCCGGCGCCCATCACGGCGCCCAACCGCTCGCCCGGCTGCATCCGAGCACGACGCGCCAGGAGCTCGCCGAGGCGACCGCGCTCAGCACGGCGCTCGCGGCGCTCGGGGAGCTGCTGCGCGTCTCGCGACAGGCGGCGACGGGCGCCGTCGCGGGCGCCAAGGCCGAGCAGGCGGCGCGGGCGGCGCGCCAGGCCGCGCTCAGCACGACGCTCACCCGGCTGCTGTGGCGCGCCGTAGCGGGCGACTGCCTGACCACGTGCCTTGGGATCGGCTCGATCTCCGAAGGCGAGCTCGACGCGACGCTCGAGACGGCGCGACTGGTCGCGTCGGCGCGGCAGCTGCGCACGCGGCCACGCGCGCGGCGCGTGCGCGCGTCTCTCTCGATCGAGGAGCTCGCCTTGTTGCTCGAGAGCTCGCATGAGCTCGCCGCCGCCGCCGTGTCGGCCGAGGTGCGCGCGGCTGCCGAGCTGCAGCACCTGCTGCCGACGGGGGATGAGCTCACTTTACCGGTGGTCCGGCTTGGGTACGAGCCGTTGCTGCGGGAGCTCGAGGAGCTGTCGAGGCTGGGCGCGGGCGCGGAGCTCGAGGGGCGCGTCCTCCGACGACTGTGTGCCAAGCTGCTCGCGGACGTGACGAAGCTCATCAAGCTGCCCCCTGAGGCGCGCGTGCTGCCGCCCACGCCGTCCGACGACGTCTTGCCGACGAAGGCCGCCGCCGCCGCCGCCGCCGCCGCCGCCGCCGCCGGAGAGGACATCAGCGCCGGGGAGGTGCCAAAGGCGGCGGAGGGCGCGCTGCCAGCGGACGTGACGGCGCTCGTGACGGCGCTCAAGCAGCAGCTCGCGCGGGAGAGGGCACGTGCGAAGCTTGCCGAAGGCGAGCTCTGGACACAGCAGTCCGAGCTCCAGGCCGCCGTCGAGGCGTTAGAGGGGGCGAGGCGACGCGAGGCAGGTCTCGAGGAGCGCCAACGGCTGGTCGAAGCCGAGGCCGAGGCGGCGGAGGAGCGGGCGGCGCTCAGTACGGCGCTCGGGCGGCGGGAGGCGCACGATGAGGCCGAGCGAGCGCGGCGCTCAGCACGGCGCTCGAGCGGGTGGGGTGTGGCAGGGGACGAGGCGCGGCGGGAGGCCGCGGGTGCGCCGTCTTGGGCACCCGCGGGAGCGCCGTCTTGGGCACCCGCGGAGGCGAAGGAGCCGACCATGGAGGACGTACGGAGCCTCATCGATGGAGCGGAGCGGGAGGCGACTAGGATGAAGCACGAGGGCGAGCTTCGAGTCGCACGCGAGCTGCTCGACATGCGCACCCTCGATGAGTTCCTGTACACTCCCCTTGCCGTCGTCGGCTTCGGGTACGGTGGGCGTCATGGTGGGCGCGCCCAAGACGGCGCCGAGCACGGGCTTGAGAGCACCGAGGTGGCGACGGGCGCACCCACGGGCGCGCCGTCTTGGGCACCCACGGGCGCACCCACGGGCGAGGGGACCTCCTCAGCGCCGTCTTGGGCACCCACGGTCGCGCCGTCTTGGGCACCCACGGGCGCACCCACGGGTCAGGGGACCTCATCAGCGCCGTCTTGGGCACCCACGGGTGAGGGGACCTCCTCAGCGCCGTCTTGGGCACCCACGGGTCAGGGGACCTCCTCAGCGCCGTCTTGGGCACCCACGGGCGAGGGGCCCTACCCTGCGCGCCGCCCAGCGCCCAATACGGCGCCCTCGCCGCCCAAGCCCGCGGCGCCCGCGGCGGCGCCCAAGACGGCGCTCGCATCTCGAGGCTCGAGATGCGAGCGCATCGACGAGGCGAACGCCGAGGTCGAGGCGCTCAAGCGCCGTCGTGAGCACGCGGCGCGCCAGGATCAGCTCCTCGAGGCGCTCGTCATGAAGGCATCGGCGGACGCGTCGCTCGCGTCGTCTTGGGCAGACGCGTCGATCGCGTCGTCTTGGGCGGACGCGTCGCTCGCGTCGTCTTGGGCGGGCGCGTCGCTCGCGTCGTCGCCGACTGTCAAGGCTGCCTCATCGCCCGTAGGACCGCTGGAGCCAACGCGCTCGGCTCCCCGTCAGGCTGCGCGTCAGGCTCCCCGGTGCGTCGGGGTGCCAGTGGCGCATCCTCCAGGGGTGAGCGTCGCGTCCACCTCCCCACTGCGCCACCGCGCCACACCGCAGCCGATGTCGCCGCCTCATGTGAGTATGCCCACGCCCGCTGGTCACTCGCCGCTCGCGTACGCAGCGCCACTCGACGAGGAGCAGCGCCGCCTGCGCGGTCGACAGAGCTTCGCCGGATGGAACCGCTAATGCTTCGAAGCACGAGCACGAGCGCCCGCCGCGCGCGCCAACTTCGAAATTAGGCAGGTGCTCGCACTTTCTTGTGTGAACTCAAGCGTCGCGAGCATGTAGCAACATAGTTCGATAGCATAGTAATGACATGTGTAGTCCTGCGAGAGCACGGCACCCGATTCCTCGCGATAACGGATAAGTATCCGCGCTCGGGCGCGCCTTCGGCCTTGGGTCCTGCCAACGTGCCAAGTGCCAATGTGTACGGTACAGCTCTTGAAGCTTGGTCAGTTACAAATCTCTCCTCTCCGGCCCTTGGCACCGTGCCCTTGAGGGCCGTGTATGCACTTCTCGGCCTGGCTTCCGCTCCCCGGCCATGTGCATGTCCCCGGCCGAATTAAATAAAACTACACAAAACTAAACCGTGTTCAACCGCCCATGCATCCAAGTGTACATAACCAACCGCCACTCGTTGAGCGGCTGATGTGCCAGTGTGCTGCGATGACTGACGTACGGTGTGAGCGGCCCCGGGCGGTTAACGGCGGCTCACACTCAGCGAGCGCACAGTGTGCCAGCGTCAGTGAGGGGCCCCTCTGTGTGGCGGCCCCGTGGTCCTGACTGCTCTTACGCTCGATCGTCTCCCCACGTCTGGCTCTTCTTTGTCCCGACAGACACAGATCACAACGCGTCGATAGCGGCTTCTCCCACGATGAGCATGGGGAACCACTGCGGCCGGCCGAAAGCCATCGCGAATTCATGTGGGGAATTCATGGACCCGCCCACGGCGCCCACCATGGAGCCCATTCGGAGGCCATCGGAGGCCCGTTTTGTCACTCAGAGCACGACGCAGCAGCCCGCGTCCGGGGTCAATGGGTCGTCGGCGTGCTCGACGCGAATCACGATGCAGGTGGTGTCATCCTTTGGTATTTGATCCCCAGAGCTGCTGTACGCGTTACTCTGTGTCAGGGCTGAGGTGATGATCAGATTCGCGGTCGTTTCGGGCTGGCATTGTAGACATTGCCTCACGAGGCCGTCCACTGCCGGCGGCAAGAGAACATCCCACACGCCGTCGGAGCAGGCGACGATTGCGCACGACTCCTTTTCCGGCAGCTTGTACGAGCGAGCAAAGGGCATGGGCTCAATGAAGTGGCCAACGTCCTTGTCTCCAATCGCACGGGCCTGGGCCACGCCGCCCGGCCAAAGGCGCAAGGGGCCCGCCGGCCGGCCGTACTTGTCCTGGGCGTGCGCGAGCTGGCCGCCCAGACTGCGCACCCGCGTGCGCTCTGCTTCGGACGCTTCGAGTCGGTGCTCTTCGCAGAGAGCTACCCCGGGCGACTTACGCGGGACGAGTCGTGCCACACTGTCACCGTCGTGCAACATGGTGATCTCGGCACGATCAGAGTTCACCACGATCATGGTGAGCGTGGTGCCTGCCGTCGTGGCCATCTCATCCGAGTGCAACATCTTGTGCGCCTGGAGGAATGCCTGCCGCCCAGCTGCGCGGATGTGCTTCCCGTCCGGCAGCGCCCGCCCGTCGGGAGTTGCTGCCCCGCCCTCGACAGCCTGCCCCTCGCCGAGCGCCTTGAGGAAACCATCGATCACAGTTTTCGCGCAGTACTCCGCAGCGGCCTTACCGCCGTGCCCGTCGGCAACTAGCGCGATTGTCAGAGGCTCTCCTTGAATCGTGGCCATGCGCGTCGCCGATCGGTCCTCCCCCTTGAGTACGATTGTCGCTTCGCCGACGAGCACTTTGAACTGTTGTACGGGTGCGGCCTCCGCCATGCTCGGGAGAGGTTGGGTTGCGATGAGCCGGACGGCCGAACTTGTACCCCTGCAGGAGCGGGCGCACGCGTTGGCTGTGCTAACTTTTGTGCTGCTTCCGCTTCGATGCAATCGAGATTCGTTTCGAAATTCGGAAACCTTACCGGTACATGTTCTACTTTCGTAATCGCTTTTTGCGGATTTCCCACTCTTAAATAGATCAAACGTCCAGAGGACGTCGAGAATCCATGGATAAAATTGGCTCCTCGGGATGGGCAGGAGTTCGATCGATCCAGTGAATACGTTCACAATCCTGGCAGATGGGGGACCGAAACGAGCTGTTGCTAACTGCTGCGCCATTTCATAACCTCACACGTGTGAATGTCGGTGTATTTGTGAAAGGCCGATAGGCCGAGTGGTGTCTTTCATTACAACCTGTTTCGCCATTTCATAACCTCAAACTCGTGTGAATGTCGGTGTATTTGTGAAAGGCCGAGTGGTGTCTTTCTTTCTGGACTTGACTTGACTTGACTTCTTTACGACCTGAAGGACCTGTGAATGTCCAAGTCAGGTTACAATGTAGGTGATTCAACTGACCCTTTCTCAATGTAGGTGGTTGCGAGTGTGAAAGTTTACTGTACAGCTGCTAGCTAGTATGTGACCAAATTCCAGAGTGTTCGTGTCCTTACTCGATAAAAAAGGAAAAACCATTCGTTTACTCTGAGCTGGGCACTTCCGGGTCTCGCAGGTCTTTCGTTAGCGCACTCGCAGGCATTTTGCATGCGCTGCTGCTCCGTCCGCCTGCTCCTCGTCGCCATGCTCGCCACCCATCACACCGACTTCGAGTCGTATGTAGGTGGTTGCGAGTGTGAAAGTTTACTATGTGTGAAATGGTATGTGATGGTGAGCTGTGAATTATTCGCGAGTTGTGGACTGACCTTTTTCGTGAGGCGCCCATGAACGACGACGGCGAGTGGTCGAGCCCCGTGCAGGAGGAGCCTCAGCGACACTCGAGCTCAACCTCAGCCGGCGCGAATCGCATCTTCAATGAGGAGGCGAGCTCCTTTTTCGACGGTGCAGACGGCGGCTCTCACTACAGAGGCGCATATCGCTGTCTCGGCTCCGAGCTGCGGGGCGGCGTGCTACGCACCGTGCGCTGCTCGGAGGCCGTCAGTTGGCTTCAGCAGCAAGGTGCACTGCCACGGCGCTGCCACGTCGTCACGTCGCTGCCCGACATCGGCGAGCTTAAGCCGCGCCTTGCGCCGGCCGAGTACGAGGAGTGGTTTACAGAGGTCGTGCGTCTCCTGTTGAGCGCGCTCGATCCACACTCGGTGGCCATCTTCTACCAGACCGACGGGCGCAGCTCGGGCGTGGACGGCACGTACCTGGACAAGTCGTACCTCTGTCACCGTGGCGCGCAAGCCGCAGGCGCGGCCTGCCTCTTCCATCGCATCGTGTGCGCCGGTCCGCTCGGCCTTGCCCGCGGCGCCCACGTTCGCCCGTCGTACGCGCACCTGCAGTGCTTCTCGCGTGCGCTGCGCCCGCCACGCGGCGCGATGCAGTGGAGCGACGTCCTTCCCACACGTGGCCACATGAGCTACGCAGGCGCGATGGGCGAGGCGGCTTGCGCGGAGGCGCTCGCGTTTGTGGTCGGCGCGGAGCGGCTCCGGCCGCGCACGGCGCGCGCCGAGGTCAGCGCCGAGGTCAGCGCCGAGGTCAGCGCCGAGGTAAGCGCCGAGGTAAGCGCCGAGGAGGAAGGCTGCGCCGCCGCCACCACCACCTCCACTGCCGCCGTCGCTGAGGCCGAGGTCGGGCGTGAGGTCGGGACACGCTCAGAGGCCTCGGCGCTTGCAGCAGCAGCAGCGGCGGCGGCGGCGGCAGTAGGCACCTTGCTGCCAGAATGTGAGTCGGACGCGCCGGCGCTTGTACTCGATCCATTTGTCGGCCATGGTTCGGTGCTCGCTATGGCGAATGCATGGGGCCTGGACGCGCTCGGCATCGACATCAACCCCATGCGATGCGCCTCGTCGCTTTCTCATCGACTTCGGAGCGGCGCGACGGGCGGCGAGAGCATGGTCGAGGTACGGGGCACGGCGCCCGCAGAACCGCCGAGCCGGTCGTGCTCGTGCGACGGCGATCATCCGCACTGCCGGACCTCGTGAAGTTGCCATACATAGAGGTGCGCAGGGGCGGGCCCGCTCGCGTGACTCTGCTCCCCAGTTTGAAGGGACGTTGCTCCTCAGTTTGGGACGGTGCTCCCCAGGTTTGACAGCGATAAGTTTGGGACGGGAACCTCCGCGCGGTGTGGCACGCGACACGCACGGCTCATCGAGTATGCGCCCCTTCACATGCGCCCCTCGTCGGTAGATGACAGAAGCACAGAACACGGACTGGGTCCAGCGAGCTAGAGTTTACTGTACGAATCTCCTACGGCGCTACGTTTACTCTTTATACTGCGGTACGAATCCTATGCTCCGATGCACGCCGTACACCCGTACACATTTTATCGCGATGTCGAGCCAATCTTTCGCTGCGCCGACCCCCTGCGTGATGCCGCTTCGATGCTCGCGACGTACTCGCCACGGCGCCTATCTCGGGAAGAGGTGCTCGAGTCGAGGGTGCTCTCGCACATAGTGCTTGACATCGTCGAGCGGCGCAGTGAGACGCAGTGTGCCGATCGCCGCACTCCCCGCAGGCTCGAGCAGACGTGCCGCACACAGCCTTGCAATGGCCTCGTTCTGCTCGGGGATCTGGAGCACCGGGAAGTCCTCCGGGGCGTACAGCCGCTCGCAGAGGTCCCTGTGGCGGCCGCGCAGCGTGGTACGATCGACCTCCGAGCGGCCGGTGCGCTCGAGAAGGAGCACCATCGCCGCAAGCATCAGCTTGAGCTGCGGAGGGGCCCCCTGCACAGCCAGCAGCAGCGCCGAGCCTCGAAGTTGCTTGTGCGCCTCCTCGATGTGGGCGATCGTCACGTGCGTCGGCGCTTGGCGCGCTGCTCCCTTGCCACCTTCGCTCGCCCGCTCGCTGTGCGCGGCCGCCTCCTCCCTCTCGGCGATCTGTGTGGCGAGTCGGCAGACCTCTAGCGCGCGCCGCACGTCGCCAGTGACCGACGCGACCTTTCGCGCGCAGAGCTCGAGGCCACCGTCACCAGCAGCAAAGGCGTCAAGCGTCCCCAGCCGGTCGGTGATGATCGATTCCAAAGCCGAGCGATCGTACGGATGGAAGTTGACCCGTCGGATGTTGAGGCGGGACTCCACGCGAGGGAGCAGCCGCTCGGGCAGGTCCATCGTGTTCGAGATCCCCACCACCACCAGCGCCGCGTTCGCGCGCGTCGACCACTCAAACAGATTGTACAGCACCGACTGTCGCGAGGTGACGAGGTAGTCGAGCTCGTCCAGGATGAGAATCACCTTCTCACTCGCGCCCTTGCGCCGCTGCTGGACGGCTTTGCTGAAGGACAAGCGACTCGTCGTCGGCGCGGCGAAGCGCCTCTCGAGCAGCTCGAGGGCGCGGCTGGGCTTGACCGCCTGCCCCGTCAGCCCCTCCCACAGCAGCGCGTACACCTGGAAGGGCGTCGACATCTTCATGCCGTTGACAAAAATCGAGCGGAACTGGAGCGTTCGGTCTGCAGTGAGCTCACGCAGCGCCTGGTGCACGGTGGCGGTCTTTCCGGTGCCTGGGGTGCCCGAGATGTACAGGGAGCCGCCGAGCGCGCCCTCGAGCACGGCCGCACGCAGCGTCGCGATCACCTCGGCGCGCTCCTTCTCACGGCATGGCATGCGTTCGGGCACTGCCGACGGCGCCAGGCGCGCCGCTGCCTCCGAGAAGCGCCCGAGGCGACGCTTGCGCCCCGCGCCGAGGGTGGGCAGACCCGAGGAGCCGAGCTCGCCCCGAAAAGCCCTCGGGGCGTACTGCGGCGCCGCGCGCATCGCGTCCGCGGCCGGCGGCGCGCTGTGGAGCTGCAGCTGGCGACCCCCGATGCGCGCCGCCTCGGCGAGCGTACTCGCTCCGGTGAGTGGGACGAACTCGCCCGAGCCCGCGTGGTACATGGCACGGCACGCAAAGGTGGTCTCCTCCTCGTCGTCGTCCTCGGCCGGCTGGTCGAGCCAGCGCTGGTACGCGTCCCACTCCATGACCGTACAATGGCAATCGATCGTGTCGACGAGGTTCTCGTCGACGTGCACGGTCTCAAAGAGCTCGCGGGGATCGTGGCCCACGAGCCGGCCGCACGTCGTCTCCTCTGGCGTGTAGTACCAGCGCCCCTCCCACCATTTGGCACCGCGGACGTCCTCCCACAGCGCCTCAATGCGTGCCACCTGGTCGCTCCCAAACCCATCGACACGGACGATCACCGTGTCGTTGACGTGAAAGGTGTCCGTTCCAACGCGCACAGCACTGTACATCCTCTCGCCACCGGCGCCGATTGAAATGAGCGGCGGCACCCACTCGCTGCGCAGCTTCGTTGGCTCCTCCGCCTCATCCATGCTGGCCTGCAGCGCGTCCGCGACGAAAAGGGCGCGAAGGAGAGAGAGCACGAGCTCTATAGGTGTGAAACGGCTGTGAGCCGGAGCGTGCTCGCACAGTTGAAAAGGTCGTGCCTGGAGAGAGTGGGTGTTGGAGGTGTTGGTTCGGTCCTGCTGTTCGGTCTTGAACAATCTAAACTCAACACATCAAGACAATGTAAGCTCCAAGAAGCACAAGGATAGGAACAAGGACAAACAAGGACATGACAGGAGCCACCATGAGCCACTCTCACTATGGACGGAGGTGTGGCCGTAACAGCCCGTTTTAACACAGGCCGTTAGGGCGTTGGTGTCGCGCGAGTCGAGCGTCGGCGTCGTCCTGGGCATATGATAACAAGAATCTCAAGTTCCACTCACGGATAGAAACACATATCAAGCCGTTCAACGGATCAACTGACTGAATATTCGGGAACCACCCGCCCTGAAAGGGGATCCCGGGCCCCAGTCACCGGGTACCATGGTGTAGGGGCCCGCCGGCGGATTCGTAAGGTCAATCCTTTGTGGACCCGAGGCGTATACGCTCCCCCCATTCATTAATCCCAGGACGCGTGTTCCAGGATCCCCGCCACGCTCTTCAGATAGTCTGTACTCTGAGGTGGCAGCGTGGCGCCATCGCTGACGAACGGGGCCCACGTGCCATTGTGCCTGGAGGGGTAGGCCCTGGGGTGTGGAATGTTGAGCTGTGGGTCGCGGTACCCATTCGACGGCTGGGCAAACATTTCGAGCCGCGCACGCAGAGAGGTCACAATCTCGGGCCGCGAAGACGCCATGTTGACAGCCTCATTCGGGTCGCTCACGAGGTCGAAGAGCCAGATGCCGCCCCCGCTCAACGTTGGGTCCGGCAGGGCGGCCTGCGTGCTGTTGTTTTGCGCTATGTGCCTGTACGGATCGTTGGTCCACCAGCCATCGTACCCGCCCGCGCCGGTACACCACGTGGTGTTGGGACATTGCGGCGGTTGCCAATTCGCTTCGATGAGCTTCCAGAGCCCATCGGCATCTCGCGCAGAGATGAGGGCGTTGAATTTGGACTCCGTCGAGCATGGCGGTCCGCCACCCGCAGGGCCGACGCACGTGTCCACGTTGATGGGCGCCTCGAGCCGCGGCGAGGGCGCGCGGTTCGTAATGGTGGGCCACATGTCCAGAGCATCACACATGCCATCGTCGCACAGTAGCGTCCAATTCGCTTGGGCGAGCTTCGCCATCGTGAGGGGTACGTCGACGTGTTGCATGAGGCCCTCGACTGTCGTGCCACGCGCCGTGACGGGCACGAGGCCACCGCTCACAAACGAGACGCCGCGCACGCCTCCTTCGAAGAGGGTGGTCTTGCCTCCGCGTAACGGCCAATTGGACGAAACTCCGACAGCAACCGGCGGCAATCCGAGCGCCGCCGAGCCATAGGTCATGCCGCCGTTGTCGGTGGTGAGCCAGAAGAGGGTGTGGTTCCACATGCCCTTGGCCTCGAGCCGGCTCACAAAGTCGCCCAGAAAGGAGTCCACGTTGGCCGCCATCTCGCACAGCGTGTGTCGAAAGGCGGTGACCTTCGGCCCCAGAGGGGAGGGGAGCGGCGGCGCTCCGACGCATGCTGCGCGCGAGGGCGCGTCAGGCGTCTCCTCCAGCGGCGCATGGACTTCCTGCAGAGAGAGGTAGACGAACAGCGGCGTCGCCGGGTCGTGCGCGTCGAGGACGCGCGCCGCTTCGTCCATGAAGAATGGCGTCGTGTGTGTTCCGCGCACGTCCCATGCGACCGTCTGGTTGCGCCATAGGTCGAAGCCACTCTGGTTCAGAGGAGGAGGGATGGCGAGCTCGTGCGTGTAGTAATCCTGGCCGCCTTGGAGGAAGCCGGCGTACGAGTCGAAGCCGCGCCCGAGAGGTGTGTCCTTCCAGCTACTGTAGCCAAGGTGCCACTTGCCAATCGCCGAGGTGGCGTAGCCGCGCTTTTTGAGGACCTCGGCAATGGTGGCAGTGTCCGATGGGATGGCGCCAGTCGACCCGGGCACCAGCGTAGGGGCGTGCTGGAGGCCAGTTCGGAACGGGTAGCGCGCGGTCATCAATGCTGAGCGAGTCGGCGAGCATACTTGCTGCACGTAGTACCTTTCCAGTTTGACTCCTTCGCTCGCCAATCGGTTGATGTTAGGAGTCTGAAGATCAGGGTTGTGATACCCGACATCGCTCCACCCTAAATCGTCGATGACCGTCATAATGAGGTGCGGAGGCACTGACGCCATACTGGAGAGCATCGCCACGCTGGATAGCATTGCGCTGGCGGGTGTGCGGGCCCACGGCGGGGACGAGCTGCAGCCTGGTTGCAGCCCCCCCAGGACGCGCTTCGGAATCACTGAAAATCTGTGAACTGCGGCGTGAAATACCACCTTCTTTGGGGCACATAAATACACCTAAACACTGTGCTAATAGCAATACTACACGAGAGCAGTGCTGGACGATGCGGCGAACGGCGCGCTTCCGAGACCGGCCTCGAGGCCCGTCCTCTTGATGCCAAGGCCGGCCTCAAGCTCCATCCTCCTGATGAGCTCCTCGCGCTCCGTCAACGCGAGCTGCAGCTGCACGGCGTTGTACACAGCGAGCAACTTGTACACGAGGTTCAGCACGGAGAGCGTCACGGACATCTGGTCCTTTCGGGCGAGCTGTTGCAGCGTGTCCCACTCCATCGGGCGCAGCGGGCTGTAGGCGAGCAGCCAGAGCACGTCGACGAGCACCGTGACGAGCGTGAAGAACCAAAAGGAGCGAATCGCACCATAGGAGCGCGTGTGCGCACCGTAGAAGGCAAAGAGGCAGATCGCGAGCGTCGGGTCAGGCCGTAGGATGGTCAGGAAGATGGAGAGAACGAAGATCCCTGTGACGACCCACGTGAGGTTGTCGCACTGCTCGATGATCGTCGCCTCGAGCTGCGCGAGCTTGGACTGCTCCTCCATCCGGGCCCTCTGTGAGCAGAAGAGGCCGTGTGCGATCGTGGAGCGCGTGAAGAAGTTTCGTTTACCGGTAAAAAGACACCGGGGGGACGAACCGGTACCGGCACCGATGTCGCGAGTCAGTTAAAACTAACTGGCAGTACCCCACTTGAGGCCCGAGCCGGACGTTACGTGAGGCTTCACTGCACTGTGACTGTGTGTCTCGGGGCCCCCGGGGTCATGGGTCCGTGGCTCATGCTTGGTCGTCATCGTCGATCTCTCGAGCCGTTTGGCTACGAGAGAGCCTCTCGGGGCAGTACCGGTCGACCCATCCCTGGAGCAGCGCGAGGGCGCGCTCGGCAGCCTTTGCGTCCGTCGCGTCCTGCGGGCCCAGCACAAACGCGGCCGAGCGGCCTTCGAAACCGTTCACATAAAAGTCAGAGCGAAGGCGAGAGTTAAGGGAGAGGCTCTCGCGGAGCGTCGTCGCGTGCGCGATGCCGTCTGCGTCGCCCGCGCACAGCGCGAGGAGCGGCACTGGGAGCTCGCGCGCCGCGCGCGCGGCGCTCGCCGGGTCGCCGCTCGGGCACAGGGCGATGCATGCATGCGCGTCCAGTGCGCCCGCAGAGAGCAGCGCGAGCGTCGTGGATGCGGTCGCGCCGACAGCCACAATCGCGAGGGTCTCCGCTCCGAAGGCGCCGTTGAGGTACGACGTCGCGGCCCATGCCTCGCTCGCTAGCCGCTCCGCCGGCCACTGGGCCGCGCCGCCGCGCAGCAGTGGCACCAATGCGACGCACTCGCACGAGAGTGCCACCTTGCCGGCGAGTGCACAGAGAGCCTCCTCATCGGGCCGCGGCGCCGCGTCCAGGATGAGGATTGCTCGCGAGTGGTTACCGGCGCGCGTATTTATGCTGAACGATGCACAGTATCCGACACCGGCGCCGTGCAAGCCATCGGCATACCGTACATGCCCCGAGTCGAGCCAAAGCTCGTCGCGGTAGATGGGGTCATCAACCGGATCCACCGTCTTGGGCAGCTCTGGCGCCGATGCAGTGCGCCTCGGGATGAGCAACGAGAGCGGCGTGCTTCTGCGCGCGCTCGGAGGCGCGGCCGCGGCGAGGAGCAGCGCCGTACGACTGACGCTGATGACTGCCATTTTCAGATCAAGTTTCGATACGTGTCTTCACACTTCTCTCTTGATGAGCTGACCTATTCTCCTGTGGAAAGCCCAGCGAGACTCGAGCCGAGTGTCGAAACGGCGTCCCGTCGATTCAAATTCAATCTTCACACCTCTCAACCTAGCACGTCTTTTCCCATGTTGTCGGGAAAGAGCATCTCGTAAAGCCCTCTTCTGCGACATCGGCTTGTAAAAACCGGCCGCGCATGTATAACCCATCACCGGCGAAACTCAAGCAGCTCATCGTCCTGCTTTCCTCCTTCCTCGCATGTCTCTTTTTCGGCGTCCTCGGATATGATGTCTTCAAGGATGGCATTCCGCTGCTCAACAACGCGTCTCGCATCATTTCGTCGGTCAGTTCTCATAAGCATCGGTCGCCAAAGCTGGATCCACCGGCCCACCGCATGCCCCACATCGACCTCCCGCGCCGCCATAATTATACCACCGCGCATCGCCTCGTGCGCAGCACTCAGCTTAAAGCGAAGGAACCAGGCGATGTACGATGAAATGTTTCTCCAGACCATGCTTCGGAAGCCAGCACAACGTCTGTACTCTGAGTTCCACCACCTGGGCGGCCAAGTGCCGTGCCACGGAAGCGCTTGGAAGCATTACGCGCCAGGACATTGCAACGGCTCCGTCTTGATGCCGACCCAGCGCTGGATCGGTGAGCCGATGCCACTTGTGAGTTCACCGCGAAGTTCACCGCGAGCCACGTTTGAAGAGTGGCTCGCGGTGAACGCGAACTGTGCCCACAATCGCATGGTCAGGCAGCTGGCACCACGTGCATGCGACGGCTCGTTAGCGTCGTCTCCGGCCTACCCGGGGAATGAGAAGCAGTTGCTCGAGCTCGCCATGGAGACGCTATGAAAACGGACGCTTTTTGGGTTGACAGAGCGGTACGACGAGTCGATCCAGCTCATCAACGTGCAGCTCGGCACGCTGTTTCGTAACGGCCACCCTCTTCGGACGCTGAGCCTGCAGAGGCCTGATAGTACGAATGCCTCCTTGTCGACGTACCCCATCTCGGCGTCGCTGCAATGCGTCGCTGCTGCGCAGGCCTTGATCAGCGCACGCTCAGCGGAGGACATCGCACTGTATAAACTGTTAATAAACATTCGATTGAACCTTCTAGTATGGACTCATAGTCGCTAAAGTGAACAATGTCCGTCGCGACACACCGCGATTGTCGCTGGTGCGGGGGGGGTGTACGCGGCAATACTAGCTGTCCTCCTCATGCACCTCGCTGCTCCTCCCCTTTAGCATGGAGGTCTCGTGCCGTGCTTGGCCGTGCTTGGGTTAGCATGCCGTGCTTAGGTCCCGTACCCTTGCCAGGTGAGTCGATGCTGCACAGCGGCGTAATCGTAGAGACTTACTTACGCTGCTCCTCCTCGTGGAGCGCCATCAATCTGCTGCTCGAGCCACGCACTCTCCTCCTCATCGAGCTGCTGCTCCTCGTTGAGCGCCATCTGCTGCTCGAGCTGCTCATCGAGCTGCTCATCATCGTGGAGCGCCATCTGCTGCTGGATCTGATGCTCGAGCCACGCACTCTCCTCCTCATTGAGCTCGCCACCACCATATTCACCTCCCTGCCATGCATCCTCCGCTGTCGGCCCCGACCAATCCAACCACGGGCTCGTCACGTAGCCAAGGTACTCGCCATGGTAATGCACCCAGTCACTCGGATGCGCGAAGCCGCACTTCGCGTTGTGGCACGCGCCGCCATCGCGGCAGCGCCTGTCGCCAAACTTGCCACTCGGAATCCAGACGACGGCAGGCTCGGGGGCGACATCCTTCATGCCGCTCTCGTGCATCTCGAGCGCTGAGACTGCCTCCACGATCTTGGCGTTGAGCGCTTCGGGCGACACGAGCAGGTTGTGCAGCTCGCCGTTGTCCATTTCGAGGAGCATGCTCATGATCTTGCCGGCAAAGGCTGGCTGCACCTGGGAGATGAGCGGGAAGAGGCACTCGCCGAGGAGCTGCTTCTGCTGCTCGCCCTCGGCGGCGTGCATCTCGAGCGCTGAGACTGCCTCCGTGATCTTGGCGTTGAGCGCTTCGGGCGACTCGAGCAGGTTGAGCAGCTCGCCGTTGTCCATTTCGAGGAGCATGCCCGTGATCTTGCCGGCAAAGGCCGGCTGAACCTGGGAGATGAGCGGGAAGAGGCGCTCGCCGAGGAGCTGCTTCTGCTGCTCGGGCGCCGCCGCCGCGAGTGAGGCTTCCGTCATGTCCTGCTTGCCCTGGCCGGGCGCAGCCGATGGCTCGCGGTTCTTGACGGCATCGATGGCGTTCGGAGACCCGCCTTGCATGCCGACAGCTGCCGCTGCGCCTAATGCAGCTTCTGGCGACGGCGCGGACGCGGACGCGGGCGGCGCGGGCGCAGGCGCGGACGCGGACGCGGGCGTGGACGCGGGCGCCGGCGCGGACGCGGGCGCGGGCGCCGTCTTGAGCGCCGGCTGCCTTGGCAAGTCACTTAGCAAGTCACGGGCCCAGTTCGCATCGACGCGTGAGCCATAGTGTACTAGCACCACATCGAGCGGCCAGCCCTGGTACAGATCGAGCGCATGAGAGATCGCATCGCGGATCCATTCGTACCGGTTGCCGAAGACGCCGCCGCCGAGGGCTGTCAGGTAGCACTTGACGCGCGCGCCTCCAGCTTCCAAGGAGCGTACAGCTCCGACGGCGAGCGTGGCCTCGTACGCAGCGCGCAGCACGAGGCGCGCAAAGGGCTCCCAGTCGCTCTCTGGCGGCCCGCGCGCGTAGGCGCAGGGCAGCGCGGACGCGTACACTTGGCACACGCGGTGCTCGAGCGGCGGCGCCACCGAGGTCTCCCAGTGCACGCCGACGCGCAGCGCGGCCTCGGCCTGCTCGACCAGGTTGGGCTCCGTCCTGAGGCGTGCGGCGAGCTCGGCCAACGAGCCGCGCCCCACCGGCATCGCGTAGCCGTTCTGCATGACCCAGTAGCGCCCGCCGTCGTTGCCGACGGCAACGCCCACCTCCTTCAGGTTGTCAATCTGCACGGGGTGCTGCCCTGTGTTGCCCTCGTGCTGCACGAGGTAGTTGCGATACACGGTCGCGGCCGGGCACGCGAGCGCACACGCGGGGCCCTGCGTCCTGTCGTTGATGTAGATGCCAACGCCAGCAGTGGGCGACACGTTGGGGCCGGTCATCTCGAGGCAGTTGAACTGACTGGCCGCCTGGAAGACTGCACCGGCATTACTCGGCTCGTAGTGTAGCGGTCCGACGCCCGCCGGCGCGGCAAGGTGCGCGAAACTAAGGCCAGCCGACGGCGCGGCCGCACCCTGTGCGGCGGCCAGCTTGCTGCGCAGTTCGGCGACAGACGGGCACTCGAAACGCCCAACGAACTGCCTTGGAAACTGCGGAGCGGTCCTGCACACGAGCGTATCGCCATCCATCTGGAAGTGGTTTACGTTGTCTCCCCACGTGCTGCTCTCGTCGAAGCCGAAGAGGTCACGGAACCACGCTGGCTTCCTGTGCTGCAGCGGCGGAGGCGGGGGCGGCGGCGTTGGAGCGGCTTCCATGGCTGCCGCCGCGGCACCTATTGCAGCTTCTGGCGACGCCTCCGCCTGCTGAAGCAGTGCGGCGACCTCAGAGTGCCCCTTTTCGTGCGCAACTTGCGCGGGCGTCTTGCTCTTTGGGTTGCATGCGCTCGCCGGCGCACCTGCAGCCAGCAACCTCTGAACGATTCGCATGTGGCCCTTGCTGGCTGCCGCATGCAGCAGACTCCAGCCAGCGTACATGCCGGTGGTCTGGCACGCGTCTGCGTCGATCATGCGTGACTTCAGCATCGAGGCGAGCTCCGCCTCTTTGCCATTCAGGCTGAGCTGGAATGCGCTGCTGATGTCAGGCATGCCGACAGTTGCCGCGGCGCCTAATGCAGCTTCTGGCGACGGCGCGGGTGCGGGTGCGGGCGCGGCATGCGCGGGCGCGAGTGGAGCGGGCGCGGGCGCCGGCGCGAGCGCGGGCGCGGCGGGCGCGGGCGCGGGCGCGGGTGGCGCGGGTGGCGCGGGCACGGGCGCGGGCGACGCCTCCGCCTGCTGAAGCAGTGCGGCGACCTCAGAGTGCCCCTTTTCGTGCGCAACTTGCGCGGGCGTCTTGCTCTTTGGGTTGCATGCGCTCGCCGGCGCACCTGCAGCCAGCAACCTCTGAACGATTCGCATGTGGCCCTTGCTGGCTGCCGCATGCAGCAGACTCCAGCCAGCGTACATGCCGGTGGTCTGGCACGCGTCTGCGTCGATCATGCGTGACTTCAGCATCGAGGCGAGCTCCGCCTCTTTGCCATTCAGGCTGAGCTGGAATGCGCTGCTGATGTCCGACATCAATTTGGAGAGGTACGAGGTAAACGCCTTCGCTCCGCTACCTTCTGGTCGCCCTTGTTTTCCGAGCGCGGCTCGTGTTCGCCCGGGCCGTTTCGATACTTGTACCGGTAGTAACGTGTGTTACTGGAATCCGCATCCCTTTTAGGAAACCTCTGAACGGTTGATGGCTTTCTAAACGCGTTCAGGAAGAACGTACCCGGTATCTTCCGGCTGACAGTTTGGGTCGATCGGGCGCCCGAATCCCGAGGTCACGTAACTTTACATGTTCATGTATTCGCGGTTTAAAACTTTAAATTCGCGGTACACACTACACAGGAGTTCGGAGATCGGAGTATCGGGTCGCGTCCGTGGCGAGCTTCTCGGCGCGAGGCGGGCGTCGATTACGAGAGTCGGCTTCCTGCTTTGGCGTGTACGGGGATGTCAGTTAGATCGTTATCGTTACGTTTATCGAGATCGAGCGTTACATATTGCGAGTTTAACCACGGCCACGCTGCGAGTCTCAGTCTGAACCGAGCAACAACAACGCCGGACGTCGCCACACGTGGGAAAGAGTGACTGCTTGAGTAGTCGTGAGTAACCTTAGACGTTGCACGCGGAGTGCGCAGAGAACTACAACAGGCGAGCTTCCGAGCAGCCCCCGTGCGACTCACGCCCGAGGAAAGAAATCGCGCTCGCGAGAAGCGATCACTATTCCACAAGGCGAACACGAGCGCGCGCCCGATTAGGAAATCGGGGCGCGGTGCCACGCTCCGGGGGCCGCAAGCCAGGGCAAGGGCCACACACTAACACAAGACGGCAGAGACCGTCTGACAGGGCAGCCTCAGAATAGCCTCAGGCATTTCCTTCGGACGCCACACACGCCCGCCCCACCGGCCACCGCCCCGCGGGCCGAGAGCCGCGCGCCCGTGCTCTGCACGTGCCTAAAAGTCAAATGGTCACCTCAGATGCCTCGTCTACCCGTCACGCTGCAGTCGTAACCGAGACGCTGGCACATGCTGCAGCGACTCGAGTCGTGCTGCAGCGACACGGAAACCACCCTTTCGAGCTCACTCTCCATGAACCACAACTCTTGGCCGTCATCGAACTTCACCTTGAACGGGCGATCCGACTGGTAGTCGACTTCGACTAGCCTGCCGGTTTCGCCCACGTACGGGCTTGTCTCCTGGTCAGATGCGCTGAGCACTCGCACTACGGCACCCGCGTGCAGGCGGCCGGGGTCAAGTTGGTCTGTTTGGTACGGCCACGTGCTCGTCTCGCAGGTTTGGCACTGCTGGGTTTGGCAATCCGGCGCAACGAAGCTCTCATGGCCAAGGTGAAGGCGGGACGAGCCACCCGTGCCGATACCCTGCTGGGGCACTGCTAAGTCCCTCCAGCACCACGGGCTCTTCCACCGTCGGCCACAGTAGTCGCACTCATAGTGGCCAAAGTACCGACAGACGTGAATGCCATCTACCAGATTCCGAGGATTCCGAGGTTGGCCACAGTCGCAGCCATCGGGTGCTGCGAGTGGTGGAGCATTCTGCCAGTATCCGCGCAGCGGTTCATCGGGCGGCTGCGGCTGCGGCTGCGGCTGCGGCTGCGGTTGCGGCTGCGGCTGCGGCTGCGGTTGCGGCTGCGGCTGCGGCGGCGGCGGTTGTGCCTCGTTGCTCGCCAAGGCTGCAATGAAGAAGCCGACGCCACCACTTCGGATGCTGCTTTGGCGCGGGGGATGATGCGGCTGCGGCTGCGGCTGCGGTTGCGGCTGCGGCTGCGGCTGCGGTTGCGGCTGCGGCTGCGGCGGCGGCGGTTGTGCCTCGTTGCTCGCCAAGGCTGCAATGAAGAAGCCGACGCCACCACTTCGGATGCTGCTTTGGCGCGGGGGATGATGCGGCTGCGGCTGCGGCTGCGGTTGCGGCTGCGGCTGCGGCTGCGGTTGCGGCTGCGGCTGCGGCGGCGGCGGTTGTGCCTCGTTGCTCGCCAAGGCTGCAATGAAGAAGCCGACGCCGCCGCCACCATTTCCGATGCTGCTTTGGCGCGGGGGCTGTGCCGTTGGAGCTGCTGCCATGGCTGCCGCCGCGGCACGTTTGGCAGCTTCTGGCGACGCCTCCGCCTGCTGAAGCAGTGCGGCGACCGCAGAGTGCTCCTTCGCAACTTGCGCGGGCGTCTTGCCCTTCGGGGTGCACGCGCTCGCCGGCGCACCTGCAGCCAGCAACATCTGAACGATTCGCATGTGGTCCTTGCTGGCTGCCGCATGCAGCAGACTCCAGCCAGAGTACATGCCGGTGGTCTGGCACGCGGCTGCGTCGATCATGCGTGACTGCAGCATCGAGCCGAGCTCCGCCTCTTTGCCATTCAGGCTGAGCTGGAATGCGCTGCTTATGTCAGACATCAATTTGGAGAGGTACGTGGACGCCTTCGCTCCGCTTCTTGTTTTCCGAGCACGGCGGCACCGCGCACACGAGGAGGACGAGGGTGTTATCGGAAAGCTCGCCTCTTGTTTTCCGAGCGCGGCTCCCACGATCCCTTTTAGGAAACCTCTGAACCAGTCATGGTCCGCGTCAAACGCCAGTGATGCACGCTTGCTCCGTGTAAGACGTGGGCCGAGCTACTGTATTGCTACTGTACATGGGCTGTCCATAGGACCTCGCCAGGGACGCGCATCTTTTTCCGCTAAGGAATCTTCGCACTCGATGTTCCTATCTCTGCTCTCCGTGGCGCCGTTGGTGTATGCACCGACGACCTCGGCGGCGCGTCAAGGCGGGCCGCATTGGCGACTCCGCACGGCCGCGCGCGTGGCGTCGATGAGCGAATTCGGGATCGAGGCGGTGACCAGCCTCGCGGCAGCGACGGCAGCAGCGAGCGGCGGCAGCATGTCTCTGCTGCTGCCATCGACTGACCTGCTGCGCTCCAAGCGGCCGCTCGGATCAAGTCAGCTCACTCGCGGGGGCATGAGCTGGATCACGCGCGAGTCGCGCTGGATGGCGCAGAACTACCTCTACTTCATCGAGCAGGAGACGCTCGGCTTCATCTCGGTGTCCGAGGAGGCAGAGTTGCTCGCGCTGCTGCGCGATCGGTTCTCAGCGTCCGCGCTGCGCCTGCACCTGCAGCGCCGAGTGGCAGAGGCGCCGCCCGAGGCCGGCCTTCGCCTCGCCGCCGCCGACGTGGCCGCAGCGCGCGCAGGCGCCGAGGTGGGCAGTCGGCACAACCCGACTGTCTGGGCGGCTTTCAAGCTTGGGGTGGAGCATCTGCTCACCGAGCGCGCGCAGAGCCTCGAGCCCGTCGCCAAGGTCCGGCGCGAGGGCGGCATAGGCGCCAGCGATGGGCTCGATGGCTCGCTCGACTGGCGGGCGGATGTGGAATGGGTGCTCCTGGAGCAGATCGGCGGCCTCGACGTGGCCGACTCGGCAGCTTCGCTCGCTGCTGCGCTGCCGACCGGTTCCGTCAAGCCTGTGCGACAGGGTGCTGCGCCACCCAAGCCGCGACAGCCACCGATGCAGTCGGATCCACCGAAGCAGGCCACGATCTCGAAGCAGCCGCCTCAATCCAAAGGGGCTTCGACGCAGCCGGCGCTGCAGGCTCCGCCCGCGCCGGCGCCGCCAACGCCAGCGCCGGCGCAGCGCCCGTCCAAGCAACCGAAGCAACCCAAGGCGCAGCTGCAGCCGGCCCAGCTGGCGCAGCCGCCCTCTGCTGCCGAGGACAGAAGCAAAGCACAAGCCAAAGGCGAGGCGTTGGCGGCGACGGTCGCGACGGTGGCGGCGGGAGGCCGCGGCGGTGCCAAGGCCGTGCCACAGCCCAACGCCGAGATTAAGACCGAGATTCAGACCGAGATTAAGGCCGAGATTCAGGCCGAGATTCAGGCCAAGGCGATCAAGGCCGCGCCACAGCCCAACGCGAAGCAGCCACTGGGCCGACGCGAGGTTGGGGCGCCCACGCTGCAGTGGCTCGGCACCGCCACCGAGCGCTGCGCGGTAGAGTACCTCGCCATGGCCGACCAGCTGGGCGAGGCGGCGGCGCCCAAGGCGGCGCCCATGGACGAGGAGCAGGCGATGGAGGGCAGCCTGCGTGCGCTGCGAGCGCGCTTTGGCATCGTGCCCCTGGTCCGTCGTGTGGACGAGATCCTCACGATGAGCGGCCCGCCACCGGCGGCGGCTGCGGAGCATGCAGAGCGCGTGCGGCAGCATGTCCCCACCGTGTGGGCCTCCTTCTCCTCCGCCGTACGCGCCCTCCTCCAGATACGATATGAGTCGAGCGCCGCTCTCGGCCTGAGCGCCACTGGCACAGGCGGCGGCGGCGGCGGCGGCGGCGGCGGCGGCGGCAGTGTCGGCCGCTGGAGTAACTCGAGCGCGTGGCTGCTGCTCCGCGAGGTGTACGCGAGCTCAAAGCAGGACAAGGCGTTCCGATGGCGTGTGAATGAGCGCCTTGGTGTGAATGAGCGCCAGGCGAACCGCCAACGAGCTGCCAACCGCCAACCAGCTGCCAACGCTAAAAAGTCGAAGTCGCAATCGTCGGCAAAGGCCGCGACCAAAGCCGAGGTCGCGGCCGATACCAAGGCCGAGGTCGCGGCCGCGCGCGCCGTCGCGGCGGCCACCCTCGTCGCGGCCGGTGAGCCGAATGCGCCCACGCTGAGTGCGAGCGCGTATCTGGCCGCGCTGGCGTTGGAAGCGCCGCCGGGCGCGAAGGCCGGAGAGGCATGGGCAGTGCCCTCGTGGTACGCGGCCGACGTCGACGTGCCGCCCCTTGCGCCTCTGCCTACTGGCGCGCCGCTACCAGGATCAGCGGCGCTGTTGGCCGCCGTGGGCCCGTACACTACGCGACTGTCGCGTCTGCTCCGGCAGGAGAGGGAGGCGGCTCTTGAACTTGCCGAGAAGGCTGTTGCGACGGCGGATCTGGACGCGGGCCCAGAGGAGGAAGACGAGGAGGAGGCGCTAGTTGCGGCGGCGACGGGGCAGGAGCAGGCGACGGCGGCAGCGGCGCTGAGGAAGTCGGTGGAGTTGAGGGCGGAGGCGAGGCTGCGTCAGCTGCGCGGTGTCCGCCTGAGCAATGTGCAGCAAGTCAATGGGAAGCTCGGACCCCGCGCGGTCATCACCATCGCCGCACTCGACACGAGCGAGGGCGCTGGTGCGAGCACGGACCGGTATTTGACGAAACGTCGCCTGCCGCGTTCCAAGCTCGCGGTGGGCGACGTTGTGATGGTCCGACCATGTGCGCGCCGTGCCGCCGCCAATGCAATTCTTGCCGAGGTCCAGGGCACGGCTACGGCGGTCGCCCGCTCGCAGGCCGTGGCGGCGGCTCGGAAGGAGGCGGCGGCACTCGGCAGACGGCTGCGAGGCATCATCACGCAGCAGTCGCAGGGCACCTTGACGATCACTCTCGAGTTGCCTATGAGCGACGAGACGGATGTAAACAGCGACGGCGCAGCGGCGGCGGCCGCCTCGGAACGCCTTTCCTTCTTCAATGCTGCCCCCACAGCGGCGGCGGCGGACGCGGCGGCGGCGGCGGCGGCGGCGCTGCTGTCGGCCGCCGCGCTCACATCGCTTCGTGCGCTCTTCCCACAGGAGGCGACGGCCCAGGCGGCACAGGAGGCGGCGACTGCACAGCTGGCGACGGCGGCGCGCGGCTTGCTAGGAGCAGAGGTCCGGCTCGATTGGATCGGAACCGACGTGACCCATGCTCGCAACCTCGCCGCCCTCGATCAACTCCAGAGCATCGCGGTCGATGCCGCAGAGCGGGGCAAGCCCGCACCCGCGCTCGGCATGATGAATGCCCTCCTTAACGCGCCCAGAGCTCCGGTCGCCGCCCGCCCGCCCGCTGCTACCACCGCAACGGCCGCGCCCGCCTTCCCCGCATTCAACGGCCGTCTCGAAGGTGCTCAGCTCGACGCGGTCGAGGCGGCCATCAGTGGCGCCTCGCCAGTGAGCGTGCTGCAAGGCCCTCCCGGCTCGGGCAAGTCTGCGGTCGCCGTCGAGATCGTCCAGCGTGCCGTCGCGGCAGGGCTCCGTGTCCTCGTCTGTGCGCCGTCCAACATGGCGGTGGATGGCCTGACGCTGCGCCTGCACGCTGCCGATCCCTCGATGCGCTTGGTGCGAGTGGGCGACCCGGAGCGCATCGATGCTGCGGCTCTCAACCTGACTGCGGACGCGGCCGCCGGGCGGCGCGCGCCGCTCGTGGAGGCGGAGGCGCAGATGGAGCTGCGCCGAAGGCTCGACGAGCTCCGCGCCGACCGGCGGATGGGACCGGAGCGCAAGGCGCAGATGCGCGACTATGTGCGCCGCAACACGCGGCGCCTGGTTCAAAAGCGATTGGCACGCGGCAGCGAGGAGGCCATGAGTGACGCGCAGGTGCTGCTCTGCACCACCACCGCCGCGGCTGACAAGTGCGTGCTCCGCGTACCAACACTCGATTTGGTCGTACTGGACGAGGCGGCGCAGGCGACCGCTCCGAATGCGTGGGTGGCGTTGCTGCGCGGCCGGCGGGCGGTGCTCCTCGGCGACCCTCAGCAGCTTCCGCCCACGCTCCTTTCACGAGACGCAGCCGCCGCTGGCCTGGGCACCTCCCTCATGGAGTGGGCCCAACAGGAGCAGCCAGGCTCCGCGACGCTCCTGGACACGCAGTGGCGAATGCATGCAGCGATCGCGGCGTGGTCTTCGGCGCAATTCTACGGCGGGCGGCTGCGTTCTCACCCGAGCGTCGCGACGCGTGTGCTCGCCGATCTGCCCGGCATCTCCCGCAACAGCCTCACAGCCAGCCCACTGCTAGGCGTGAGTGTGGGTGGCGGCAACTCGGAGCGGCGCGGAGCCAACGGCGAGATCTCAAACGAGCTCGAGGCGCGTGCCGTCGTCAGCCACGTGGCATCGCTGCTTCGTGCCGGTGTCCCCGCGAGCGACGTGCTGGTCATCTCGCCCTACGGCGCGCAGGTGGCGCTGCTGCGTCGACTTCTCCTCGACGCAGCAGCGACTGCCCAACGGCCCGACCAACCGATGCATGCGCTCTCCGCGGTTGAGGTCGCCACGGTGGATGCGTCCCAGGGGCGCGAAGCCGAGGCCGTCATTGTCTCTCTCGTACGATCTAATCGCCGGCGTGCTGTTGGGTTTCTCGCGGACGCGCGTCGCCTCAACGTGGCGGTGACGCGCGCATCTCGTCACCTAGCGCTCGTGTGTGATCCATCCACGGTGGGGAGCGACCCGCTGCTCGCGACGCTTCTCGATCACGTGGCCGCCCTGGGCGAGTGGCGCGCACCCGACGTGGACACGACCCATAGCTCATAGGTAACTCTCGCGCAGCACTACGTTATAGAAATGAGTATGACACCGAACGGTGCAAGTTGTAAAGCTGCACTGGATACACAACAAACCATCATACCTTGTGTCAAGATCTCCAGGTCGACCACATGTTAAGAGGTAACTCAACGGCTAACGCCGTGGAGCCACCGGCGCGCGACATAAGTCATAAGACACCTGACCGGACGCAAGACCCCCAACAGTGAGGCCGTCGCATCTCCACTCGCATACTGTCTGATTGCGTCATCACGTTGCCTCAACAACTTGCAACTTGCCTCGAGCGAGGACACCATAGGGGCTTCACGCACCACGCAGCATCCAGAATTCATGTTCTGAGCATCTTCCATCCCATGAGCCTCGCCTTTAGCGCCAGCTAACGCCCCACTGAGTGCTCGGGTGCTCGATGCCGTACTCGTACGCCGTGCGGGAGCCGTGGGCACGCCCTAGCACACGGTCCTCGTACGCCGCGGCTGCTTGCTGCGCTTCCTGAGCGGCGGCGGGCGCGGTGAAGGAGGGGATAGTTGGGGTGGCTGGGGGGGGCACAACTCCAGCCGTGGCCACAACGCCCCAGTGCGTGGATGGGTGCAGCATGCTGCGCTCGTACGCTGTGGGGCCGCCGTGGGCCTTCCCGAGCACGCGATCCTCGTACGCATAGGCCGCCTGCTTCGCCGCTGGAGCGGCGGCCGACCCTGGGGTAGCAGCAGAGAAGGACGGTGCGTGCTCCACGAAGGGTGCCGCATCACGCGTCCCCGCGGTAGCCACAACGCCCCAGTGCGTGGACGGATGCAGCATGCTGCGCTCGTACGCCGTGGGGCCGCCGTGGGTGCGCCCGAGAACGCGATCCTCGTACGCATAGGCCGCGGCCTGCGGTGCCGGAGGAGCGATGGCGTTTGTTGCCACAACCTTGCCAGTGAAGGTGGGTTTAGCAGTTTTTGCGAGCCATTTAGCCTTGGCTGCCGCTTCGGTGGCCGTCGCTGACATGCGAAGCGGCGCCACGCGTAGAGCCGCCACGGCGCCGAGCGTCAGAGCGAATGAGAGGGGCCTCATCTTCGATTTGTGAATCTTTCAAGGGGCGAAGATACGCAGTCTCGTCGATCTCGTGGTTTCGTTCTCATTATCCAGAGCGCTCACACGATCTGGGGGTTGCAGCCACATCGACCAGTGCGAGCATAAGCATACCTACCAGACCAAAGGGGAAGGGAAAAGGGAAATCTGACCAACCGAGAAGCGCGAACAGTGTGGGGGAGTCGGGAGAGCTCGCACGGGACGAGTTGCACGCGTGCGTGAAACGAGATCCGACAAACTTTTCGACTTCAGCAATGCGGGACCACACTCGACTTTTTCTCGCGGCCGCGCCGCGTTCAGATGCGTGAGTCCTATTGAAGGTGAGCGACCCGGACCTTGACGAATCATCCTTCGCCCCACTCTTCTGCACAACGCCTTCAGCTGCCTCGCATGCACCGT
>ERZ761574.114-NODE-114-length-45990-cov-62.258670_pt1 | contig 45990 bp, 14 predicted proteins | sample MGYA00374950_ERZ761574 | MGnify/ENA primary metagenome ERZ761574 (study PRJEB28895, sample SAMN07631631) | mixed culture metagenome | isolation source: Freshwater growth medium | place: USA: Seattle, Washington | collected 2016-10-03 ... | reverse complement strand
GGAGCTGTGAGAAAAAAATTCACAGCTGCTCACTTGGTGGAAAACACCATTAACCTGCCGTGACGGCGTTTTCTGTTTGAGCTCTGGGGTCACTTACACTCGCGCGTTGATATTCGCCCTCGAGAGCGCATGCGAAAAGCTCCGGCTTCTTTTCAAGGGGCTCTTCTTCTCCGAGCGCGCGTCGAGCATGCATCGCCTCTCATGTCCTCTCGGGTCCTCCTCCGTCATTTCCGTGACGGTCATTCATCCAAAGGGAGGGCCGTTCGAGCGTAGCTCCTCCGTCAAGGCCGAGGCCGCCGCGGACAGCTCGTTCCTCGATCCGATGCCCATCGACGGCGACAACACGGACGAGAGCGACGACGACGAGGAGTTCACCGGCCAGGCCCTCGCCACCTCAGCCGTCGCGGGCGTAGACAAGCCGAGCGCCGCCTCAGACATCGTCGTACAGCGCGTGGAGGCGCCGCTCAGCAAGGATCGCGTCGGCACGCTCCGCATCATGGCACACCAGCCGGCGTGCGTGCGCCTCGTGCTGCGTTGCACGCGCGAAGGCCGCGCCGCCGGAGAGCCCTCGCACAAGTCCTCGGGCGTGTGCGTGACGAGCACGCTCATCGTGCAGCCGGAGCTGTGGACGGGCCGTCAGATTGGCGAGTGGACGGCGCAGGAGCACCAGCAGCTCGCCGTCGGACTCACCATCTATGGGCGCGACTGGGCGCGCCTGCAGCGCCTGATGGTCCCATCACGCTCCGCACGTGAGCTCGAGCTCTATGCTCTCCGCCACCTCGCAGATCGGCAGCCGCCGCCGCCGCTCGTGCCACCGCCGCCCCAGAAACTCGCCTTTGGCGGCCAGTCGAGGCTTGGACGAGGCGGGGGCATCGGGGGCCCGTTTGCTTTCCCGAGCCGGCCACTGCGCGGACCCGGCAGCCGAGGTGGACGAGGGTCGTATGGGCGCCGTGGCTCGCGTGGGGCGAGCGTGCGCGGCGGTGGCGCGCGTGGCGGTGGCGCGCGCGGCGCGGCGCCGGCGCGCGCGGACTCGGCGGCCGTGCAAGCGCCGCCGCAGCCGCCGCCGCCGCAGCCGCCGCAGCCGCCGCCGCAGCCGCCGCCGCAGCAGTGGCCGCAGCAGGCGACGGAAGGCGCTTCCATACAGCCGCAGCAGTGGCAGTGGGCGGCGCCGTCGCAGCCGCTGTCGCAGCCGCTGTCGCAGCCGCCATCCTCCGGCGCCTCGATGGACCCCAATCAGGAGACCGGACAGCTTGGGAGCCTCACATGGCAGTCGCAGCTGCAGCTGACCCCGGCACCAGGTCCAGTTCTCGCTCCGTACCCGCCGCCAGGGGATGGCGGTTGGTGCGGCTGCACGGGAGGTGCATCGACCGTATCCTGCGCTGGCAGCGTGCAGCCTGATCGCATGCAGCCTGATGGCATGCAGTCCTTGTTGGCAGTTCCACAGGAGGATGTCGATGACGAAGCGGCGCCGCCTCGCGCCAAGGCGCCCGCGACGGCGCCAGGAGGGGAGGACTATGAAGAGGACGAGGAGGAAGGCGAGGTCTACGACGACGAGGACGACGAGGACGACGAGGACGAGGACGACGACGAGGAGGACACGGCCGCGGCAGTGGGGACCAAGCGCGTAGCCAAATTCGAATGGGACGCTGAGGGCGTCGTGCTGAGCGCGGAGGGCGTCGTCACGGGCGTCGGCCCAGGGCCCGTCCCCAAGCGCCCCGCACTGGCGTGAGGACGTGCCTCCACCACGTGCCGGCTACACTGTAGTGGGGTGTTCGTGGTTCTTCGTGGTCGTTGCGTCGCACGTGCCGGTCGGGCCGGAAGTGCGGTAAACTGCCGGACGAGTCGGATTCGCGCGTGAACAGTCACGGCCTCACGGTGAAAGCGCGACTCTGCTTCGGTCTACTCAAGCGTCAAGTCCAATCCGGGGTGCCCCATCTAACGGAATTAAGTGTCCCATCTAACGGGATAACAATTGTTACATCTACCCGGTGGTGCATTTGTCCCGTTTCTCTCATTATTAGTCTGTCTGAGGCTCGAGCCTGCGCTGCGCCCATCCCGGCGTCCGACCCGGGCGACGGCGGAGGCCGATGGAACTTGGGAGATCCGATCTCGGACCTGGGACGAGGCTCATGCGAGGGGGCCGCTGGCGGCCTGCCGCGACGGGCGACGGGGCGACGGCATCGGCGACGGCGTCAACGCGACGCCGTCGGCGACGGCGGTGGCTTCTGCGGCGGGAGTGTTGCTGGCGGTGGCGGTGGCGGCGGCGGCGGCGGCGGCGGCGGCGGCGGCGGCGGCGGCGGCGGCGGCGGGAGTGCTGCTGGCGGCGGGAGTCGCGGAGGCTTGAATGCGAGAGTTTCCCCCGTCAGTCCGCTGGCGTACGCTTCTCGGCGTTCGATCGGGGCGCACGGGGGAGAAGAGGTCGCTCAATGCCTCGAGGGCCGATCGGTTACGCTTCGTTGCGGACGGCGGCAGCGCTGGAGACGCGGCTGGAAGCACGGGAGGCGGCACGGGCGGCGGCACCGGCGTTGAGGTGGGATCGAGGATGGCAACGACCGCAGCATGGCCCTTTTGCCTTGCTTCGTCAAGCGCCGTCTTGCCGACTTTGCAACGGATCGACCTGTCGGCGCCGGCGTCGAGCAATCTCCGCACAATCTCGGGATGATTCATCCGGGCTGCGAGGTGGAGTGCCGTCCTCCCAACGACATTCGTCGCGTCCACAAGCGCCCTGGCCTCGAGGAGAGTCTCGACGCATGCAAGGTGCCCTCCGGCGGCCATGAGCGCTGTGTCCTCATACCACTGCGAGCACCCACGCGGCACGCGAGAAGAGATGGCATACCGCCGTCAGCATCCGCCGTCAGCATCCTAGGGGCTGCATTGCTATATTAGGGTATCGGAGGGGTCGCAGGAGAAGGGCGTGGGGGCGAGGGGGCGGCGAGGGGTCGTGCCCCTGGTGGCGGCGGGGGCAGGCGCGGCAGGCAGCAGCGAGCGCACGTAAGGATTCTTCCAGTTGACGTCGCCACCATCGGCGATCAGTTTCCGGAGCTCGTCGTTGTTACCGTCACTTGCGGCGTCCCACACCGCAGGGGCCTCGAGCAACGCGACGACCGCCGCGTGCCGCTTCTCCCGTGCAATGTCGAGAGCCGACTTGCCTAATTTGTCTCTCGCAGTCCGGTTGGCACCGGAGGCGAGCAGCCGCCTCACGACGTCAGGATGGTTGTTGATCGCTGACCAGTGGAGGGCGGTGTACCCAACGTTCTGACGAGCGCGACGAGCGTGCAGCGAATGAGGGGGAAGGAAGCGGAGGGAGGGACGCAGCATGAGCAGCGGCAGAGCTCCGGGGTCTCACGTTCGTAGCATCCACTTGCGCGCGGGAGCCGAGCAGCGTCTCGACGCAGGGCAGGTGGCCGTTGACAGCGGCGGACATGAGCGGCGTCTGCCCGTAGGACTGCAGTCACCCACACAGCACAAGGAGGATGGCGGCAGACAAGGCGTGGCGTCAGCAGCATAGGCGCACAGAAGGGCGGCGAGGGGGCGCCGGCGGGCGGCGGCGCACCCCCTTGTGCTCGATGTCACCACCAGCGGCGATCAACCTTATCAGCGCGTCATTGTCCCCGCGCATTGCGGCGAACCATACTTTCGACGCCATCATTGAGGCTACACGGCTTCATGTTTTTTTGAATGCAAACAGAGAAGGAAGGACAAATGACCGGAACGGCGCCCTGTTAGGTCGAAGTGTGAGCGGCTCCTGTTGCCTTCAGATTGCTACCTGATTATTCATACGTCCACATTGCGGACTCAGTGCGGAAAAAATTTAACCGCCACGGAGATCGCCGGTGAACGACGTTCGCGGGAGGTGCTGCAGGGTTCTCCTGCAGGCTGCACGCCGGGGCTGATCGCCGCTGACTGTGACCGCGCTTCTCTCCAAGGAGCGCTTCGGCGGCTATGGGCCCATGGGTCGTGCTCGTACTGCTGCTGCTGCCCACCTTCGCCATGGCGGCCGTCGTCCAGAAAGTCGCTGGTCCTGACCAGTCGGAAGTCTCTCACGCCTCGTCGGGCGGGGGGGCCCACATCTACTTGTCTGGCGTTGATATTGGCTCCGCGTTCGCGCCGCCAAAAGTATTCATCGGCATCAACGCCGATGCCGAGTGCAAGGTGCAGCCCTTCACCTCTAGCCGCAACCGGCTGCACTGCATCGTGAGCCCAGAGAACCTGCCAGCGCCCAACCCGGACTACTATCCCAACGGGCTCGATCTCAATTTCGGCGGAGGGGGGCATGGGCGCTCCGGGAGAACGCGCGATCCGCTTTTCGTTCGAGAGCCGCTGCGGGTGCTCAAGGAGGGCCGCCTCGCGCCGTGCTGGCACGTGGGTGGCCTGAACCACAACTGCATGATCGAGTTTGACGTCGCCGCAACGCCGCGCGTCTACCGCATGCTTACTACGTTGGTCGAGTCCGGTGGCCATGTGCGTGTCGTGGGCCGCGGCATCGATGGCGGTGTGACCGGCGATCCCAAGGTGATGGCAACGCTCTACCGCGGTCACAACATGGCCACCGGCTCGTGCGGCCAGAAGGACTGCCAAGCTTCAAACATGGGCATGGAGACAGTGGGCTGCATCACGCGCCTCGGCGGCGAGGAAGGCGATAGCGTGCTCGGTCAAAAAACGGCCGTGGCGACCGCGTACTCGAGCGACAACTCCTTTGGCTGCAAGCTTGGTGCGCTCGAACCGGGTCTGACCGCGGGCTTCTTCAACCTGTCGCTGTACCTCAACGACGCCAAGCACCGCGGGAATGCGTACCTGGGCTTCATGAGCACGGGGGCGATCGACCTCTCAACTGGGTCGCCCTTTGATGCGGAGCTGTTACCTCGGATCAGCGAGATCGTACCAAGTGAAGGCTCGTTGGCGGGCGGCACGGACCTGACCATCTTTGGAACGGGCTTTGGCGCCGACACGACCGCGCTCCGCATCCTGGTTGGCAGCGCCTCGTGCGCCGTGACTTCGGTCACGAAAGCGGCAATCCAATGCCGCATGGAGGAGCTCAGCAATGGTCTCGACCAGCCGCCCGTGGCTATCGGCTCGGCGAGGTCGAGCCCGGGCGAGCGCGGCGTTCGTTGGCAGTTGGCCGACGGCAAGATCATGCTCCTCCCCTCCTTTGCCACTGATTTCGGTTGGGTCCCCGGACAGCTGAATTCGCAGGGCAGCGTGATTAGTCCGGACTGGACGGGGGCAAATGCCGCCGGCACCACCACGTTCGTCGACGGGTGGTTTGAGGCGCCCGTTGACGGCGACGTGACGTTCATGCTCCGGCAGGACGTGGTGAGCAAGCTTTACTGGAGCGGCAGCGCGGCGGCGAGCCGCACCACGATGCTTGCAAACGTCGCGAGCGTCATGCAGCCGCCCGTCCTAGTGGAGAGGTGGAACAACGTCTGTGCGCCTGCGTTCCCCGCATCCCCATGCAGAAGGGACGTGTGGAAAGACGGCCTCGCCCCTGCACATCCCAACGGCCCTCGAATCCTATCGTCCTCGCATCCTAACGGCCTCGCCCCCAACACAACCTCGTACGCCTGGACGGTCCGTTCAAACTCGAACGCTCAACAGGCAAGGTTTACTTGCCCCGCCACCTGTGACTCGTGTACCCCCGCCTGGTGTACCTTCGACTACGCCCTGCGCTACACGGGCCAGTTCCAGGCGCCCAAGACAGGCACATACAACTTTAAAGTCCGATGTGGTCCGCATGTACGCGCGCGCTTCTTCATCAATGGCGTGCTCCTCGTCGAGTGTCTTCAGGTCACCGCCCCCGTGGGCTACCAAGGGGAGAATGCCGAATGCTCGGACGGCGCGTGCAATGACGGTGCCGCCAATTCGGGCACCACGAGTTGGGCCGATCGTTTCAACGCTGACATCTCTTTGATCGGTGGGCAGTGGTACAATTTCGAGCTGCAACATCAGGCGGCGGTGGCCCTTCCGGCAGGCCCTGCCCATGGAAGGGCAGGAGTTCAGTGGCGGACTCCCGGCGATTGTGTTACGCATTCAGGTGAGCTCCACTGTGAGGACGTCCATCTCTTTGCTAATGGGTGGAGGGACTTCTCTCCGACGCCGCGCGTGTGGCCGTCGCTCGAGTCGACAAGCAGCGCTGTCTCGCCGCGGGTTACGCTCGTGCGCGGGCAGCGCTACTGGCTGGGGCTCGAGTGCAACCACAGTGCGACCACAGTGCAACTCGTGCCGGGCTCAAGTGACCCGAGAGGTGTACTAACCACGGAGATGCGACCCTGTGCCGTTGGAGCTCGCATACACACAACGCGCCTGCCGGTGGACTCGTCGATCGAACGGCGGCGGCTTGCTTCGCGCACTCGAGCCAAGACCGTCAATCCTACTAGTTGGCCTTGGCCTATTTTGAGAACTTCCAATGATGCGCAGTGCAACACCATTCTAAACCATGAGCGTTGCTGCGCCAGCTTCGACCTCTGGGGCGACCCCTGCGTACCAGCCATCGAAACTTTTGGCTACGGCCGTGTCTGCATGAACGCGCAATGGGTCGCCGAGTTCGAGCCCACGAAGCAAGCCGCCTGTCCGCCACGACGTGATCCCGCCACGAAGCTCGCGCGCGCTCGTGCGAAGCTCGGGCACATGGTTGGCTGCCACACCCTCACCGATCGCGTGGCGTGCTCGAGTGCCGTCGATGGCCGCACGCAGGCCACGCACCTCAACCAGCCGTGCATCGCCGCCTCCACCAGGTTTGCCAACGGTAACGTGTGCGAGACGGCGTGGTACGTCAAGAATTTAGACCCGACGGGCGCCGCCTCGCTCGTCGAGGCCGTCTCGCCGTACATGCAAGTGGCCTCGGGGCAAGAGCTCCTGCATCACGAGGTGCAGTCCATCACTCTGACGCAGGCCAACGCCACCAAGATGGAGCAGACCATCACCTTCACGTTCATCGAATGCACGGGCAACTACACGGACAGCAACTGCATCGGCACGCGCGGAGGCTTCGTGCATCTCGCGCTCGGCGATCGCCTCTCGCTGCCCATCCACATCGCTTCGCCAATCGACAGTTACGACTTCCGGCCGGCTGCCATGCAGCCCCTGCTCGGCGACACGTATAGCGGAGTGGCCATCAAGTCCGTCGACGTGCAGCACACAAATGTGACGTGGGTGCTTGAGCTCACGACCTCGTGGGCCTCGTGCACGAACCAGCTAAACCTGCCGCTCCTGTCCACCGTCCGGGAGGCAAAGGCGACAGCGAATGTCACCGTCACCCGTACGGCCTCGTGCCTCTCAGGCGGCATCGACCTGGCCTACGGCAACGGCAGTACCACCGCCTTCTTGCCCTGGTCAGCCAATGAGTCGACAGCCACGGCCATCATCGCCTCACTTCTGCCCAACTCGTTTTCGATCGATCGAACCGACAATGTCGATCTAGTTGAATCCTCGTCGTCGACGCTCGATTGGTCGTCGGTGCGATCGGACAGAGTCATGGTGCAACGCAGCGGCGATGGCCACACCTCGGCCTTGTTCACCGTCACCTTCCTCGGCGTCGGCACCAAGGAGATGCTCAGAGTGTCCTCTGCCGGCGGCCTCCAAAAGAGCACGTTCTCGAGCCTCTCCCCGCCCACTCTCGCGCTCACCTCCAGGGACGTCAGCGTCGCGGTCACACGCCTGATGCCAGGTGGTGTGGACCTGACTCCACTGCCAGGCCGCTACCTGAGCGCCGCGGCGAACTCCACGGTGGTGAGCGTGCGTATCAACCCGCAGACGACTGCCGCGTGCTCGGCCACCAACTGGGAGGTGCAGTACATGGGCTGCTATACCCTACGGCAACTACCTACGGCGGCGTCATCACACTTTTGGGGGACCGACAGGTCCACGGAACTCGTAGGCGCCCCGCTCCCGACCTGGGAACGCAACAACCGAGGCGTTAGCCCACAACGCTGCTTCCTCAAATGCCAATCTCAGCACGGAAGCAGTGCCGTCGCTTTTGGCTTGCATAAGCCTTCGATCCGTAACGATATGGGACGCTGCCGCTGCTACACGAGCGAGCCCTCTAATGGCACAGTCGCTCCACACAACTGCAAAGATACCTGCAACGACGAAGGCTTCCTTTGCGGCAGGTCTGATGATGAAATCACTGGCAATGGGGTCACTGGTTCTGGAATCCGACCTGCGAGCACAAGTTTTCCGGCGCCTCTCTGCTCAAATACTTGCAATTGGGCGTCCGACGGCGATTGTGACGATGGCGGCCCCGGCTCGGAAACTAGTTCCTGCACGTTGGGCGACGATTGCGCCGACTGCGGGCCGGCAACGGATACACTGATCTCAGTCTACCGCATGCCCGCGCCAGCCACCAGCTGTAGCTTTACGGCCCTTTCCTCGCGCACGGCGACGCTGATCGCTTCGTCTGCGACGGCTCTTGCTGCGAATGCGACGCTCACGCTCACGGGAAACGGCTTTGGCAAGACCGGTGCGACGGTCACCGTCTGTGGCGGGCGCACATGCGCGGTGGCGTCGCAGACGAACACGCAAATCACGTGCAGGATGCCAGATTGCCCCGTCGAGACGACGGAGAAGATTTTCGTCCACATCGCGCCCTATGGCTACGCATCGAATGCCAACAGCCTGAGCGTCAAGGGCGTTCTCTCGCTCGCTGGCGTGGCGCTCCGAGGCGGCACGACCAGCGGTACGCCCTCTGGCAGTGCGGCGGGTGGCGTGCGCCTCATGCTCACGGGCACGGGCTTCAGCTCCGACATCACCAAGATGCAGGTGGACATCATGTCCAGCGCCACGGTACTCGCCCCATGCACGGTCACCTACAGCACCATGGGCAGTATCGAGTGCCTCACCTCCGCCGCGGCCGCGCCGCTGGCCGCCGCGGGCTCCACTCTGGACGTGCGCGTCTCAGCTCTGGGCGCCAGCAATAGCGTGCTCTCGACAAGCATCAAGCCGCAGTCGTACAGCCTGTACTCGGTCGCCAACTCGGTGGTCATTCAGTCCTTTCCTTACTCGTCGGGCTCGACGCAGGGTGGCCTTGAGCTTTGCATCGTCGCCACCAACCTCAACAGCTACTTGGGTGCGCCCACTAGCGCGCTGAATGCGACGCAGCCCGCACCCACTGTCCTTCTTGGCACGGCACGGTGCGTCACCACCAACGCATCATGGACCTCCACGCAGCTTTGCTGCACCACTTCCGCCCAACCGTCGGGTCAGGTGCCCATCACCTTCGACGTACCCTCCTTTGGGTATGCGCTGAGCGCCACCGGGGTGACAACGACGTTCACCTATTCGAGCGCTCCGCACCTATACAGCGTAGCCCCTGCCTTTGGGCGGGCGGGCACGCTCGTCGATGTCGAGATGAGCGTCGTTCATGACGTGATCCCGCAGGTGTTCCTCGGCAGCGCACCATGTCGCCATCGTGGCAACTACACGACAACATACACGGCGCACGCGAGCGAAGCCATGCATGTGCTGTGCGAGGCCACGGAATCGCCACCGGGCAACGTGACCGTCTCGGTGCTCGTGCCTGGCGCCGGTCTAGCCAAAGACGTTACGAACAACATGACGTTCCTCTATCGGATCAGCATCACTGGAGTGTCGCCTGCCTCGGGCTCAGCGGGCGGTGGCACCCTTTTGACCATCACCGGCACGGGCTTTGATTACCTGGGCGATCCGCCACAGGCCGTGGGGAACGGCGGCTTCCTTGGAAGCGGCGGTTCGTGCACCACGCCTGGTGCCAACGTGGGCGCCTGTGCGGGCTCAGATGCGCAGACAGAGGCTTCCGCCATCAACCATCTGATCAGAATTGGTAGCGTGCCGTGCCTCGTCCAATCTCGCAACGCCACCAGGCTCACGTGCGTCACCGGCCCTGTCGTACCAGCGACAACCGGCTTGCAGGACTGGATCGATTCGTTCTATCCTAGGCCTCCCTCTCCGCCGCCGCCATCGCCTCCTCCATCGCCACCGCCCTCGCCGCCACCATTTCCGCCGCCGCCAAGCCCGCCGCCGCGCGCGCCGCCATCGCCGCCACTGCGGCCCTCGCCGCTGCGTCCGCCGCCATACCCGTCGCCCTTCCCTCCACCATTCCGTCCGCCGTCTCCCTCCCCTCCGCCGCCCTCTCCCTCCCCGCCGCCGCCAAGCCTGCCGCCTTCGCCGTTTCAGCCAGAGCCGCCCGAGCCGCCGCCATTTCCGCCGCCGCCATCGCCGCCGCCGCCACCGCCGCCGCCCGCTCCGCCGCCGTCCCCGCCCCCCCCCTCGCCACCACCACCCTCGCATCCGCCGTCGCCGCCACCTTTGCCCCCGCCTCCCTCCCCACCGCCATCACCGCCTCCACCCTCTCCGCCACCCTCGCCCTCTCCGCCACCCTCGCCGCCGCCGCCCTCGCCACCTCGGCCTCCCTCGCCGCCCCCGCCCCTCCCGCCGCCGCCCTCGCCACCGCCCTCGCCACCGCCACCCTCGCCTCCGCCGCCCTCGCCACTACCCTTCCCTCCTCCGCCCTCCCCGCCGCCGGCCTTGCCAAGGAGCCCACCACCGCGAGTGCCGCCACGCACGCCGAGCATGCCGCCACGTCCCCCACCTCCGCCGTCTCCTCCGCCGTCGCCTCCTCCACCGTCGCCTCCTCCTCCGAGCCCCTCGCCGCCGCCGCCCTCGGCACCTCGGCCTCCCTCGCCGCCCCCGCCCCTCCCGCCGCCGCCCTCGCCATCACCGCCACCCTCGCCTCCGCCGCCCTCGCCGCCACCCTTCCCTCCGCCGCCCTCGCCGCCGCCCTTCCCACCGCCATTCCCTTCACCCCCTCCCCGGGCCCCGCCGCCGCCCAGGGCGCCGCCGCTGCCCCGGGCGCCGCCGCCGCCACAACCACCCGCCCTGCCGCCGCGGCCGCCGCCCGGCAGTGTGGTTGCGTGCTTAGGCTGCCAACGCTTGAATAGAGGCTATTGCTGGAATCTGGGCGTGTGCGCACACGTCAGTCTCAACCCATGCAGCACTCCCGGTGGTCTAGGGCCAAGGGAGTACATCACTCCCAACAATCAAACGTTCTGGATTCTGAGGAGCTACGGCACTTATGCGCTCAGTCAGAGTTGCAGTGATGTCGTCGCGCCTCGTGCGCCGCCTCCAACGCCAAGTCTTCCTCCCTCACCGCCCATGCCTCCGCAACCGCCGCCATTGCCGAGCAGGCCGCCGCCGAGCCCGCCGCCGCCGCCGTTCCCGCCACTGGTTTGCCAGAACGACTGCGGCCCTTCTGAAATCGGGTGGGTGAGTGACGGCGTTTGCGACGACGGCGGGCCTGGCTCAGAGTTCAGTGGGTGTGGGATGGGCAAGGATTGCGCTGACTGCGGCATTCGTCTGGCGCCGTCGCCGCCCCCAAGGCCGCCGCCGCCCTTGCGTCCGCCGCCCCAAGTCCCGCCACCGGAGCCATCACCGCCCAGGCTCCCACCGCCGCCCAGACTGCCGTATCCGGCTGCGCCTCCGCCGGTGGTCGAGACGCGCCCGACCTTGGTTACCATCTCCGGCGAGGAGTCTGCGGTTTGCGAAATGCCCAGTGGATGCACCTTCGCGTACGCTCTCAGCTTGACGCCGGTGCTCACGCAAACGTCGCCGCTCACCGCTAACGAGGGCGACACGATTACGATCAAGGGCCACGCCTTCTCGACAACTGCAAGTGAGAACATGGTGACCATCGGCAGCGAGCCGTGCGATGTGCTCACGGCCGCGGTCGACAGCACCTTCGTGCCGCCCAATTGCACCGCTCTCTCGTGCACGCAGGAGATGCGAACGCTCGTGAGTCTCACATGCCGCTTGCCGATCCTAGACTCCACCGTGCCGCACACCATCAGCGTTTCCGTCAGTGGTAAAGGTGCGTCGCCCGCGCTCCCTGGAGGCAACATTCGCGTTCTGCCCGTCATTCGCTCCATGTCGCCGATTCGTGGATCCCTTGCTGGTGGCACGCTCGTCAACCTCTACGGCGACGGGCTGAGCAAGCGTATGGGCGATCTCGACGTGCGCTTAGGCAGCGTGATCTGCCGCGTCCTGACCTCCAACGCGTCGCACGTCACATGCCTCACCAATTCGCATACGACGCTGACTCAAGACCGAGTGGAGACGCTTGCCGTTCGCGTGCGAGGTGTCCTCGCCGGCGGCGCGAGCTTCTCGTTCACGTTTGCGACGAGCAGCACGCCTGTGCTGACGACGGCAGCTGTGGCGGACAGTACGAGCCTTGACAACTGGCTGGTGACGGTGTCCGGCTCGGGATTCCTCAGCCCGGCTTCGGCCAACGTGATCTACATAGGCAGCACGCGGTGCGTGCCGACCGGTACAGGCACGAGCACGCAGATCACGTGCAACGCCAGCCCGCCGCTCTCAGGCTCGCAGGCTGTCACTCTCGTGAACGTGGGTGGCTCCGCGCGGGGCAGCTCAAGCCTGCCCACCGTCACCGGAATGAGCCTCACCCTCTCGGGGCTCTCGCCTGCAACAGTGAGCCTCGCGGGTGGCGCCGAGCTCGTCATCAACGGTGCGGGCTTCTCCGAGACCAGCAGCCGAGTGACCGTCTGCGGTGTGACGTGCCCCATCAAGTCCGTGGCCTCGACGTCGCTCCGCTGCACTGTGCCGTCGAGGCTGCTTCTCCTCGAGGGGACACAGGGGCTCAACCTGAGTGTAGCCACCTCAGCTGAGCTCGACCTTGGGTACGCAGCACCGCCGCCGCCACCTCCGGGCGTCGCGGCGGTTGTGGTGGCGTCGGACGCGCTCACCCTCCGCCGGGGTCGGTCTGTGCTGCTCAACTTCGCAGGGCTCACGAACATCAACCTGCCTCGCGGCAGCAACCTGACACGTGCCACTCTTCACGTGGCGCCGCAGAGCGGCGGGGGCGGCTCCGTGCTGACGCTTGTGCACGCGACGCTCCACTGCAGCTCCACTCCGAGTCCCCTCTCGACGGCTATGCTCAATGCCTTCTTGCAGACCAACGAAACCATCGAGTGGGAGATGCAGCCCTACGATCTCGGCTTTGCCTCGGATGAAAGCCCCGACTTCTCAAGCTTGCTGCTCAACGACGTGGCAACCTCAACGGGCGTGCAAGGCTGCTCCCTGGTGGTCCTCCTGCATGCCAAGGACGGCCCCGGCGTGCGCTCGTTCCACTCCCCCTACTCGAACAACGCTTTCAATCGGCCCGAGCTGCGCCTTCTCTTCGACCCGCCATCGACTGTCGCCCAGACCGCCTGGGCTATCGATGCGTCATGCCCGGTGCAAGTCTCAGTGCCAACGACGCTCCCTGCATCGGCAACGCTCTCATGCTCCGCACCCTTTGATGCTCTCAGCTCAGTGCGACTCGGTGACACCAACTCGTGCCCGCACCTGCAGCTTGAGGCGACGGCTGCGACCAGCACCGCCACGTGCGCGCTCTCTGTCAACGGCCTCAATCTCATGTCCAGCTGCGGCCTCGACAGTCTTGTCGTCGGCCGCGATGGCGTGTGCGTTGCGGCCATCAATCCACCCGACAGGCCTCGGACGGCGTGCTTCGACACCAAGACGCAGGGCCAAGGCGCGGAGAAACTCGCCTCGTGGATCGATGGGCTTCCGCTGGGCACCCAAGTGATGATTGCCTCGTGCTCGCGCCTCTCGTGGGCCCACAATCGCAACAACCTCACCTCCGTGTTCGCAACGCTCGGAGCGCGCAACCCGCCCACGCGCATCGATGACGCATATGCCCTGGTGGGATTCAAGGGCGCGACGACACCGCTGGCCGAGGCCCGTACCCCGTGCTGCACCAACCCGAGCGGGCCACTACGAGTCTGCCAAACGTGCTCTCAGGCGCTGGCGAAGGCCACCTCCATCGTCGAGTGCGGCGCGTCCATCTCCTTCAGCAATTCGTCCATAGTCCGTGAGTCGGTACTTGGCACCGAGGAGCCTTGGCAGCCGTTGAGCGCAGCGTCCGACGCGACTGTGCGTCCGACTGTGTTGAGCGCGTACAAGGCTGCGATCCTCACCGTTCCGGATGGCAGTACATCCGAGGCGGGGTCGACCACCGCTCCTGCCATCAATAGCCTCGTGGACGTCATCACCTCCCTTCAGTCTCAAGACGTCGACACCTTCGATCAGCCGTGTACAAGCTCGCTGGCCAATTCATATGGCAGCCGACACGGCGCAGGTCTGGCCACCGATGGAGACGGGTCGAGCTACTGGCTGTCCGTTGGTCGCAATGACACGTTGTTCACGGTGGACCTCGGCATGGACACGGCGATCCGCGCGCTCAACTTTACGTGGAAGTACCCAGCGTCAACAGTGCTCGTGCTGGCTTCCGACAAGGTGACGGGCAACGCGGATGCTGACTGGGCGATTGCTGGCGGGTCGTATGGAACGGTACCCGCCCGGATCGCGCTCTCGGACCCGACTGGCAGACCCTATGTTCAGGCTCGCCGCCTTCGCATCTACATGGCGGGCGCTGCTTCCGCGACATGGCCCATGTTTGGTCTCAGCTCCCTCGTCTCCGATAGCTGCGAGGTGCCGAGAGTGACGCAGTCCGTCGGTACCAACCTTGCGTACGCCCGCTCGGCCACGCCGCGCGTGTTGTCGGTCTCGCCTCGTCGTGGCAGCACTGCGGGTGGCACCGCGCTCACGATCACAGTCGAGGGCCTCCCGACCTCGGTGACTGCCTCTCAAGTGAGCGTCACCATTGCGGGCAAGGCTTGCACGGTTTCACTCGCCTCGGCCTCGAGCAACCAGGTGCGCTGCACGACGGGCTCGTACGGCGTTACGAGCCTTGCCAATCCTGGCCTGGGGTCCGTCCAGCTCACCATTGCCAGTGTTGGCACCGCGGCAGCCACCGCGGAGGCGACGTACGAGTACATTGACCTCTGGTCGCGCCGCACGACGTGGGGCGGTGAGGGCTACACCATCCCTGGTCTGGAGACAGCCGGCGACTCGGTGTGGATCCAAAACGGTCAGCGCATTCTGCTTGACTGCTCGGTTCGGCTGTACATGTTGATCGTGCAAGGCGTCCTCCAGTTTGATCGCGTCAACATCAACCTGGACGCCAACTACATCTTCGTCATGGGTGGCTCGTTCATCGTCGGAACGGAGAGGGAGCCCTTTATGCAAAAGGCGGTCATCACGCTGCATGGAAGCCCAGTCTCGCAAGAGATCCCTGTCTACGGCGCCAAGACGCTCTCGTGCCGATTCTGCACCCTCGACCTGCACGGCAAGCCACTCCTAGCTGGGCGTACGCACACGAAGCTCGCGCAGACCGTGTCTGCCGGCGCCACGTACATCGACTTGATGGAGCCGGTGAGTTGGGACGTTGACAGCCAGATCGTCATCACGTCGACCCACTTCAATGGAACCTTTGAGGAGGCCGAGACGAATATCATCGATTCGCTGCTCAATGGCGGCACACGCATCCGGCTCGTTGACCCGCTCAAATTCGGTCACCTCGGCCAGACCTTTCAGCTTGACGGCGGCAAATCGGTTGACTTTCGGGCCAACGTGGCCATCCTTTCTCGCAACGTGGTCCTCCAGGGCAATGCAATGTCGGAGCTTGACAAGCACGGCATGCACATCATGCTGCACTCGCGCACGCACGAGAGCATTGCCGATCGCTCGAACGGCGAGTCGCTCATCGCCCGAATCGAGAACATTGAGGTGCGCTATGCCGGCCAATTTGGACGCATGGGACGGTATCCAATCCACTTCCACATGATCGGCGCCGTCAGGAATTCCTACGTGCGCCGAAACTCCATCCACCACACGTACAACCGCGCGATCGCGATCCACGGCGTCCACTACCTGCGCGTGCAGGGCAACGTCGCCTTCGAGACGCGTGGCCACACGTACTTTGTGGAGGACGGCGTGGAGACCAAGAACGTCATCACTGGCAATCTGGGCGCCAACACGCGCGAGAGCTTCACCGGCCTCACGAGCGATGCGACGCCTGCCACTTACTGGCTCGTCAACGGTGACAACTACGTCGAGCGCAACATCGCCGCCGGCTCGACGCACTACGGCTTCTGGTTCTTCCCGGAGCCCAAGATTCGCGGCACCTCCGAGTTCGATCCGGGCTGCAGCGACATTTGCCCGCAGGGCATTCCGGTCTACCACTTTGCCGACAATGAGGCGCACAACAACGGCCGGTATGGCCTGCGTATCTTCACCGGCCGCTCGCCGCACAACGGAGAGGGCATGCCGGGTTTCTATCCAGTGACAGCGCGCTCATGCGACCCGGTGGGCCCCAACAATACCTTCGCGATCTCGCGCTTCGAGCGGCAGTACTCATGGCGCAACGGCAAGAACGGCATCTCCTTCGGCTCGGTCGCTGCCGTACACATCGTTGATGCGGTCGTCGCAGATAACTGCATGCGTGGTATCGAGGGCACCGGAGCTGATGGTCTCGTCCCCGGCATCGCTTCCACTGAGACGAAGATGCGCGGGCCCTGGGGCTATAACAAGCTGGTTCGCCCCCTCTTTGTTGGCCACCCTCTGCGTTGCCCTGAGTGCTCGCAGTCTTGGAAGCCATACTTCCCCGAAGTTCATGGGCCTGCAGGCTGGAGGGGGCGAGTTCGCCTCGGCCTAGAGCAGCCTGCATGGCTCGGGCTGGTCGTGGAGAACGCCACCTTCATCAACTACGATCGCGAGGGCATGGTCGCGGTAGGTGGCTTTGCAAAGGCCTTCCCGCTCGACCCAACCGGCTACGACTTCTCAAATGCAGGGGCGATGGAGACGCGTTTCAGCGGCGTGACGTGGCTGCAGTCTCCGAATCGTGTGCGATGGCGCTGGAACGACGAGGCACTCTTTTACGACATTGACGGCACATTTGCGGATCAGCCCTTCTGCGCGGGCTGCTCGGTGCTCAAGAACAACCTCGTATCCGACCCCGATGCCTTTCCCGACTGCTATCAGGACGCGCGCTACGACGGCACGGTCTGTAAGCCGACGTACAAGATTGTGCAAGCTGGCTTCCTTCCTGAGGATCCGCTCATGCTCATCGAGACGATGCGCATCTCGCATCGCAACCAGCAGGGCATTTACGTGCGGTCGGATGACGCGACCTTCCTGCGCAACAAGTGGATGCCCGCGGGGCAGTTCAATTTTGTGGAGATGGACGTGTCAACCGACCTGATGACCGCCGCTGTGATCGGCGAGCTCGACGAGGAATGGCAAGGGTCATGGAACAGTGCCTCGGGTGTGTGGATCGGCGAGCGTATGGCACGATTCACATTCAATTACACGAGCTGGCACGACCAAAGCTCGGCCACGCGTGTCGCCATCGGCATCTTTTCCGAGAGCGGCACTTCGCTGAGTTGGGTGAATGGATCCGACCACACCATCAATGGCACGATCCAGCTCAACCTGCACGTCACCTGGTACCGCTGTGAGCTCGTGCCCGAGCAGTGCACAAACGGCGCTGTGCAATATCCATCGATGGCCTCGCATACGATCGCTCGGATGAGCCCATTCGGGATGAATCTCGCCAACACTCCCCACTTCGAGGACTCAAAGTACCAGACGCAGTTTGTGGTCAACCGCACGTACATGCTCGAACCAATCACGAAAAAGGGCATCTATCACCTCGAGTCCACGACGATCACCGTTGGGAACAACCTTGGGCCGTATGATTGGATCGAGTTCGAGACGAATCCCTATCCGGCATATCTTAAGACACATGTTACTCCCGGCATCCGTCCACGCGGAGCGCTGCCAACGAAAGGGATCCTCAGGACCGGGGTCGGCGTCCGAACCGGCCCGAACCCTGACAATTGGGACGATGTTGCCGTGCGCCCCTACAGTGTGGCCGACGAGACCTTTGGCGGCCGTCGCCGCCTCGTGGCGCGGCGCAGACTCTCGCGAGGCACGGTCACTTGGAACCCAAGGACGGATGCCTTCACAATTCGCATCCAGGGACAGGCCAACTGCATCACTGAGAAGTGGTGGGATCCCAATTGCGGCGGGGTGAGTGGCACGTTCCGTGTCGTCTACGCGCCTCCACCGTCGCCGCCTCCCCCATCACCACCGCTGCCACCGCCGCCACCACCGAGCCCACCGCCTTTCCCGTCGCCTCCCGCGGACCCACGTGCATTTGTGGTAGATCTGCGCATGACCATCCCCTCGAGCCAACTAGCCACGGTGTCCGAATCGTCCTTGGTCGCCTCGGTTCAGAGCCGTATCGAATCCGCCCTGAGCCCGGCGGAGAGAAATTCATCCGTCTTCAGAGCAACACTGATGATTCGGAGTGCCGTGTCGGTATCCATCACGGGAGATGTTGACAACGCGCAGACACTCGAGCAGGCCCGCGCCGTGGCTGAGGCTGCAGTTTGCAGCGGGCAGCGAACCACTTGCTCTGTGACAGTGGCCTCGGCAACGCGAGTGAACGCCCCCGCCGGCCGTCGCCAGCTGCAGACAACTACGATGAGCGACATAGTCTTCACGGTCACGAGGGATCTGTACGAGCAGGAGGTTCCAATTACGACTCCCTCTGTCAGTTCTGTGGAGGAAATGATGATGGATGGGCCAGTGGAGGTAACCAATCCCTTAGTCCTTGCGGAGCCCACCAATTTGGTCGCGCCCGTTGCGTTTGTCTCGGCGACCGCCTCAGTGCTCGACATGGCCAGACCGGCTGCCATGAGCCTCGGAAGCCTTGTGCTCTCCGGGCTGAGCATGCAAATAGGCTTCAGCCCCTCCTTGAGAGATTCGACTCTTTCAGACGTCATAATACAGAGCGAGGGTACCGCGTTAGGCACTGATGGCGCCAACATCGCCAGCCAGAGCACCAGCATCAGAGCAGCGGTCGCCTCAGACCTGGGCCTCACCACCAGCCAGATCTCGGTGGCTCCTATAGGCGTTTACCATCCGCCAGACCCACCACCCAGGCCGCCGCCTTCTCCAAGGCCACCTCCGTCGCCACCGCACCTCCCTCCAGGGAACCCCATGCATCCGCCACAAATTCCAAGTGAGGAATGGCGCACGTATTACACGGTGGGCTGCCCCGAGACCTGCTTTGGTGGCTGCTTCTCATCGATGTGGTCCGATATGTACACGTGGCATGGACAGGGCATGAACCTCGGCGCTACCGAGGACGACGCACTCTTCGTGTGGCCCGGCTTCAAGAGCAACGTGACCATTAAGGCATGCCGTACGGTTGTGCTCGACTTCAACCTCGACGTGCAGCTGTACTCTCTCGTCGTGTGGGGCGTGCTCGACATCGAGAACCGACCCGACGCGATCATCAACCTGCGCTCTGTCTGCATCAACATCAAGCCCGGTGGCAAGATAGTTGCTGGCTCTGCGGTGAATTACTTCAAAGGCACGCTCCAGTTTCACCTGGTGGGCGATGAGCTGACTGAGAGCGCGCACTGCGGCGGCCTCAAGGGCCGCGTTTTTGACGTCAACGGCGCTCTTGAGCTGTATGGCGACGCGCCGATTGGCAAGATGTGGTCGCGACTGCGCGAAACGTCCCTGCCTGGTTCTCGCGTGCTCACCGTGATTGGGCGCATCGACTGGCAAATCGGCGATCAGGTCATCATCGGCACCACCGGCGACGACGCGAGCGAGACGGAATGGGCTACCATCTGGGCCGTTCGGTACGTTCCTAGTCCCATCGGCGGCCAGGATACGGAGATCAGCATCGTCAACCCACTCGTATACCGTCACATTGGCGTCACGGAGCGCCATGGCGCCCACACGCTTGAGATGCGCGCCGAGGTAGCCCTCTACCTCCGTGCCAAGACCAGCAGCGCGCAACCGCCGATCGCCATCAAGGGCGCCGACTCTCTCCGTGCCGACTTTTCGTTCAAGACTATGCTCACGAGCAAGTTTGGCTTGATCTTCAATGCGAACGGTGGTAGCAGGGCTACTTTGCATGGCGTGCACTTTGAGAATGGTGGGGCATTTTTACCAAGCGTTGTTTCCATTCGTGAAGAGCGCAAAGTAGTGCCGATGATTCGGTGCAAAGGCACGTGCGACATCCGGAGCTCAGTCATGATCCCCCGCATGGGCCACGGAGTGGAGGATAACACCCTGAACGATGGCCATTACGAGAACAACATCGTGTGGAGAGGCGCCACGGGCTTCCGCGTGGGCGGCAGCGCGAGAGTGATCAACAATGTCGTCTTTGGTGCCTTAATGAGCCAGAACCCGGGCTCCCAAGGAGATCCTGGAGATCTCGCCGATGGCGACTCGGGTTTTCAGATTCTCGACAATGGCTGGCGGCTCACGTTCATTGGCAATGCGGTCGCAGGTGCAGAGGGTCCGTGCCTGGGGTTCAAAGGCTTCGCAATGTGGCAATCTCGCTTTCGAAATAACACGTTGCATAGCTGCGAGATCGGCATCGGCATCAAGGGAGATGTGATGAGCAGGCCAGACGAAATCCGTTTTGATGGCGGAGGTTACGGCGTCGTGTCGGACCTCACCATTTATCGCATCCGCAACATCGCCGTCTGGGGGTACTCGGGAAGCCCTGCGCCAATGATCTCCAACGTGCGCATTGCCGATTCTCTCGTTGGATTTTTCTGGGGCGGTCTCGGTGCTAATCCGGAGATTCATGAGGTGAGTCCAAAATCCATCTACGTGCGCGACTCGCTCTTCGTCGGCCGCAGCTTCAGCAACCCGATCTGCGAGGGACAGGTGGCTATTCTGCTTCCCATCTTTGCATCGCAGGGCTATTCGATCTCGCCCAGCGTGTGCGGCCCGCTCGGCGGCCACTGGACCCAGGGCATCTACGGCATGGAGCATCCCACTGGCTCCAATCCTCCAATTGCAGGCGACGTGCGCATCTCAGGCACGACCTTCATGCGTTACTCGCGCGCTCCGCTCAACGGCAACAACTGTGGCGGGAGCAGCGTGCTGCAAACGACGATGCGTGGCGGCATGGAGTCGTCGGACGCCGTGCCGCCCCACTTCTTCTCGGGCATCACCATTGACGCCGACTCTCGCGCCAACCTGGCGGATCTCCCGCCGCCCAAGCGCAGCTGGATCGTGCCTTCCAAATGCGTCGTGCTCGACTGCGATGGGCCAAAGCATGTGGTGATCCATGACCTCGATGGCTCGCTCACCGGCCTTGGAGCTGGCGCAAGCGTCACGGCACGTGCCGAGTTCATGAACGAGCTACGTGACGACACGACCAAGTTCACGTGGTACAACATCCCGACGAAGATGCTCTACGACCCAGCACCCTACAACGATCCGGGAGATCCCGGCTGGGACATGAGCGCGTACGCGGCCTACAACAACGGTGCGCAGACGTTCACGTACCGCCGTCTTGAGGGGTCGGAGGCGAACGCTAGCTCTGGGGTGATAGGCGTGGGCATTGGCTCTGCAGCCGCCGCCGCGCTGCCAGCACCCCTCATGTCGAGCGAGGAGGCAGCTGCGGCCACTGCGGCGGAGGAGGCTGAGTACCTTACACGGCGTGCGCTTGCCTCGGCGACCGATTCGGACTGGCGGAACCGCATGGTCTTCTACCCTGGCGATGAGCGCGCCTTTTACCAAGGCCTAGATGGCACGTCATGCTCTCCCACCTCGGCCATCTACGACCCCGCGTGCCGTACGAGACGCAAGACGCACCGTGAGGTTGCCTACCGTGGCTATGGTACGTATCGGCAAGGATGCGTGCTCAACCAGCAATGGAATGCGTGGTTGTGCAACGCCACCTCCATGCAGCCCGCGCGGCTCATCATCGAGAGCATGGATGAAGATCACACTTCACGCAACATCGCACCCGTCGCGCTCGCCTCAGGAGGCTACGTCGACCTGTTTGGCGGTGGTTGGGACCATCAGCGGCCCAAGGACTGCGGTGGCTATGATTGCCTCAAGCGGCTGATGACCTTCCACACCACAGTTGCGATCAACCGCTCGTACGATCTGGCTTTCACGGGCACCAACCCGAAGCACCTGCGTTTGATGCTGCCCTCGGGTGGCGGCGAAGCGACCGCGGAGGCAATGCTGCGGTCGCGCGTGGTCATCTCGATCTTCTACAGCGACCCGCAGCAACTCGAGGTACACTACCAGAATCAGCTCAAGCCGCCCATGGAGGCACACATGCTCGCCAACAACCAGTACAACTTCTCCATGCGCAAGCCGCTGGTCAGCGACCCGTGTGGCTCGAACGCCTATGCGCAATGGGAGAAGAAGCTGTACGTGCTCGTCTGTGGCGGCGTGCCCGGCATTGAGATCAAGACGGTTGACAAGCTTGTGCTGTCGCTTGGCATCGAGGTGACGATCGAGGAGTTCTTCGACCCGCAATACCTCGTGCGCAACCTCGCTTCCATTTTCGGCATCCCATCGGATCGAATGCGCGTTCCCAAGATCGTTGCCGGCTCGACGGCACTGGACGTCAACATGTTCCCCTTAGACCCTTGCGAGGGGGTCATCTGCGGGCCGCGGGGCAGCTGCTACGAGGGCGCCTGCGTCTGCCAGACTGGATGGGATGATCACCCCTCGTGTGAGAGTGGGGCCTCGAACTGCCTCGACCTTGAGTGCAGTGTGCAGATCAACTGCCCAAGCGACTGCAATGCGACTTTGCAAGCGACGTGCGAGGCGACAAGCAGGATGTGCACCAGCTGCGGTGGTACGCGCCCTCTGCTGCTCAACGGCCGGTGCGTGGACCAGTGTCCTGCAAGGTACGCGCCCAGTTCGTCCGGAGTATGCCTACCCTGCCACGCCTCCTGTGGCGACTCGTGCTTCGGCCCGGGTGCAAACCAGTGCACCAAATGCGAGTCGATCGGCTCCCATGCATACTCGCTCAACGGCCAGTGCCTCACGCGCTGCCCCGACCGTTTCTTCGCCGACAAGGACCGTGTGTGCCAACCGTGCTCGTCCACGTGCAAGACCTGCTCTGGCCCACGCACCACGCAGTGCACTAGCTGCGTGCCGAACAGCTGCGTTGCAAGCACTTGCCCGTCCAATGTCTTCCCGCTCCTGCAGCTCTCGCCGATTGAGCAAGTGCCCCCGGTTGGCACCTGTGTGAGCCAGTGCCCCGCTGGGCACTATGCCCATTCATCCAGCGGCACGTGCAAAAAGTGCCATTCGGCCTGTCAGCTCTGCAATGGACCTTGGGATTCGGAATGCCGCGACCCGACGCCCCTCACGCCCTTCGTCACCAGCGACTGCGCGCAGGGCGTAGGCGCAACTCGTGTGGGCAGACGGTGTATACTCAACAACAACTGCCAGTCGGGGAAGTATGCAGTCTTTGTCAACAATAGCGGCATCACATCTACAGAGTGTGTGCCTTGCCGCAACTTCGACTGCGAGATGTGCGATCAGACCCAGCCGTCGGTCTGCATCTCGTGCAAACGGAACTGGATCAAGCCTCTTCTGATGAATGGGCAGTGCGTCGCCTCGTGCGCGGTTGGCCAGTATCACTCCCCAGCGGGTGTCTGCGCCTCGTGCGACGCCACGTGCGCGACGTGCGACGGCCCTGGCAGCTGCCTGAGCTGCAGCGTGGGTGGTGGCACGCCCTACATGCACAATGGCCAATGCGTGTCCATGTGCCCGGTGGGCTTTTCAAGGGATAACTCGACGATGACGTGCCAGCCCTGCCACCCCACCTGCAGTACGTGCACGGCGCCGGCAGATGCCAGCCGCTGCATCACGTGCCTGGCGAGCTCCTCCACCCCCTTCAAGGCGTATCAGGTTGCAGTTGGCAATTGCAGCACCTTCTGTCCGCTCGGCCAGTTTGGCGATTCGTCAGCAGGCAGCTGTGCGCCATGCCCTTCGAACTGCAAGTCGTGCACAAACTCCACCCAGTGCACAGAGTGCGTGTCGAACTTCATGACCGTGCGCAACGGCGCGTGCGTTGACAAGCCGCCTCCCAGCAACAGCACTGCGTCGGCTGCATCAGCTGAGCTCAGGGGATTGGGCACGACAGCAGCGTCGGCCTCTGCGACCGGTGGGCTCGACACTGGCTATCCGGTCAGCAGCGTCGGGTTGCAAGTGCCCTTTATGCCGCAAGCCCGTCCGGCCAACAATGTCAGCTTCCCTTCCACACCAGAGATCCAGCGCGTCCTCCTCGTCGGAAGGATGTGGGCGAACCCCCCGCCGCTCCCACCGCCGCCCCCCATGACGCCACCGCCACCGCCACCGCCCCCACCCCCGCCACCTAAGTTGCCACCGGCACCCCCGCCCCCGACAATGCCACCACCGCTTGAGCCGCCTCCTCCCTTGCCTCCCTTTAAGATATCGCTTCCCTCAGCGCCGTTGCCTTTGATGCCTCCACGGCCGCCGCCGCCATCCCCGCCACCTCCGTCGCCGCTGCCATCCCCGCCACCTCCGTCGCCGTCGCCCCCACCACCTTCGCCATCGCCCCCGCCTCCTTCGCCGCCTCCGCCGTCGCCGTCGCCGCCCCGGCCGCCGCTTTCCCCGCCTGCCTTGAACGTGCCTCTGTTTGGCAACTTGAAGTTGAGCTTCAACGGTGAGACGACAGAGGCGATCTCAGTGGGCGAGCTCGGGCGCATGATCCTCGAAAACCGCGTCAACAACACCGGTGCAAACCAGGCCGCCATGTTCGTCAAGAGTAAGCTCGAGGCGCTCACCGTGATCTCTTCTGTTGGCGTCACCGCTCGGGCCACCAGGGATTTCGCCACTTCTTCCATTAGTCTCGCGTTTGACGTCGAGTTCCACTATGGCGAGCTTGTCACGACACCCCTGAATCTTGGCAGCATGCCGCCTCTCGGCTTAGATGTGAGCGGCATCGCGGGGCTGATCTCGGCAGGGCTCCAGGTTGTGCAAGAGGGCACCGCGCCAGTAAACTTCTCCTTCCCGGAGCAGCAGATCTCCATCAGCGCGTCGTCTACGGTGCTCGCTTCTCTTGGCGGCGGACTGACGATCTCCTTTAGGAATCAGACGACGGCACTCTTCCCCGCCAACGCGACCGCCTCGGAGATGCGCGACGCCCTCATGGACCTGGAGACCATTGGCGAGATTGAAGTCTTCCGCGAGGAAGTCATCGAGGGAGGCGCCTTTGCTGGGCTGCGCTGGACGATTCGCTTTTATGCCGACGGCGATCCGCCACACATGGGCCCTCAGCCTGACCTGGTGCTCAATCTCAACAACCTTGTGTGCGGGAGCTGTCCGCCGCCGCCGCCGCCGCCCGCTATCTCGAACGCCACGTCCAGCAACTCCTCGTCAACGAACTCATCGTCCACGAACTCCATCAATGGCCGCCGCCAGCTGCAATCTGCCTTTTCGGGACTCTCGTTTAGCACTGCGGTCACGGCGGCGGGCTCGACGCCCTTTGCACAGATCGACGAGACCAAGCTGAACGTCGAAGAGGATTTCTCGGCGAATCCCAACCAAACTACTGCCCAGCAGTTGCCGTACATTGCGCCGGTTCACATCTGCGGCAACGGTATTCGCAGCACGGCCGAGGACTGTGACGATGGCAACACACAAGGCGGGGACGGATGTAACGCGCTCTGCAGTATCGAGGTTGGCTTTACGTGCTCCTCGACGACTGATGTCGCAGGCGGCTCTGGCATCGGCGGCCTCGACACATGCCGCCCATTGTGCGGCGATGGCAAGCGGATCGTTTGGATTGCTACCGACGAGTGCGACGACAACAACACCCTCAGTGGTGATGGGTGCAGCGCCAACTGCACCATCGAGACCGGCTTTGCATGCTCAGGTGGCAGCCTCACCTCAAAGGACACGTGCCTATCGGTCTGCGGTGATGGCAAGCGTGTGGGAACTGAGCTGTGCGATGACGGCAACCAGCTGACATTGGATGGCTGCAGCCAGACGTGCGCCATCGAAGCTGGCTTCACATGCGCGGGTGGCAGCCGCACGTCGCCGGACACGTGTCAGCGGTGCCACTCCTCCTGTGCCACGTGCACGGGCCCGTCCGCAACCCAGTGCTCCACGTGCGCCTCGTCACAGCCCTTCTTCAACTCGCCTGGCTCATGCCTCGCCTCGTGCCTGCCTATTGGCAAGTACGCGGACGGCAATTCTGTCTGCCAGCCTTGCAACGCGGCGTGTGGCACGTGCAGGGGCCCCGGGAGCTCTAGCTGCGTCAGCTGCACGTCGCCGGACACGCCGTTCCTGCACAGCGGCAGCTGCGTGCCCCAGTGCCCCTCCTCGGGCGTCTTCACCGAGATCATGACCTCAGGCGCGCGGTGCACGCCGTGCCCCTCGAGCTGCCTCACCTGCAGCGGCTCCAGCAGCACCTCGTGCCTCACATGCCCCGCGAGCGGCACTAAGTATTACAATGCGGGCGCCTGCGTCGCGTCATGCCCGAGCGGCAAGTACGCGCGCTCCTCGGACAACACGTGCGCCACGTGCCACGAGACATGCGCCAGCTGCTCTGCTGGCACGTCAACGAGCTGCACGTCCTGCCCGGCGGGCGCCACCCACGACCCTGTGTCCGGCACGTGCACCTTCGTGTGCCCTCTGGGCCAGTACCTCACTTCCGTTAATGCCACGTGCGCGGCGTGTGCCTCCAACTGCAAGACGTGCGCGGGCAGCGCGAGCACCTGCACCTCGTGTGACCCGAGCTCGAGCTCCCCCATCCTGCACTCGTCTGCGTGCATCAGCACGTGCCCGAACGGCATGTACGACGACTCGAGCTTCCTGTGCAGCGCATGCCACTCGAGCTGCTCCGCCTGCTCGGCTGGCGGCGCCAACGACTGCCTCACTTGCGCCGCCGCAACGCCGAACAGGCTCGGCACAACGTGCGTCGCATCGTGCGGCAGCGGCAAGTACGCCGACGCGAACGCCCAGTGCCAGACCTGTAGCGCGAGCTGCGTCGACTGCAACGGACCCTCAAGCAACCAGTGCACTTCGTGCCCCACGTTTGCGCCGTATCTGTTCGGGGCCACGTGCCTTGCTGTCTGCCCGCTGGGCTACTATGGCTCGGGCACATCTTGCATCGCGTGCGACTCGTCGTGCGTCTCGTGCAACGGGGCCGGGCCGAACATGTGCCTGAGCTGCCCTGCACGCCGGCCGCATCTCGTCACTGCCGCATCTTGGGTTGCCAATGGCGCATGCACCTGCGCGTCGGGCTTCCGCGCCACTGAGACCGCATGCACCCAGATCGACGAGTGCGCCGAAGGCACGCACACCTGCCTATTCGGCGCCAATTACTGCACCGACCTGACGGGCTCCTTTAGCTGCACCTGTCCGCCGGGCTACACGGGCAACGGCGTCACGTGCACGGATGTGAACGAGTGTGGAAACTCCACATGGGCAGGCACGCACTTGTGCAGCGAGCATGCCTCGTGCACCAATCTCATCGGCGCCTTGCGCCCGAGCGGATTGGGTTACCAGTGCACGTGCACGCGCGCAGGCTACTGGGGCACCGGCTTCTTCTGCACGGACGTCAACGAGTGCACGCTCACCTCGGCGCTGCCAACAACTTCGCCGCACAGGTGCACGGCCAACTCGGACTGCATCAACCTCGACGGCAACTACACGTGCGCTTGCAAGCAATTCCGCACGTTCTCGACCAATCTCAACCGAGAGTTCATCTCCCCGGGCTACGTGGCGCGGCCGGGCGGCGACCCGAACGCACTCGGGGGCTTCAGCTGCATTGACATTGACGAGTGTACCAACGGCACGGATAGGTGCGACCGCGGCCGCGGCGAATGCATCAACACCAATGGTGGCTACCAATGCCGGTGCACCGATTCCTTCTTCGGCGGCGATGGCTTCAGCTGCTTGATGGCTCCGCCGTCGCCACCGCCGAAGCCGCCCAGTCCTCCGTTGGCACCGCCGCCACCCTCGTTACCCCCGTATCCACCCGGCAAGGCACCACGGCCTCCTCCGCCCTCGCCGCCACCGCGGCCGCCACCGAGCCCGCCGCCACCCTCGCCACCCCCGTATCCACCCGGCAAGGCTCCACGGCCTCCTCCGCCCTCGCCGCCACCACCCTCGCCGCCGCCCTCGCCGCCACCAAGCCCGCCGCCACCATCCCCACCGCCCTCTCCGCCGCCGCCCGCGCCACCGCCATCTCCGCCACCTTTGCCGCCACCGCCGTCTCCGCCGCCCACGCCGCCACCAAGCCCGCCGCCACCATCCCCACCGCCCTCTCCGCCGCCGCCCTCGCCACCGCCACCGTCGCCACCGTGGCCACGCCCGCCCCCCTCGCCGCCGCCCACGCCACCACCGGTACCGCCCCCGCCCTCGCCGCCGCCGCCTCCGTTGCCGCCTGCTCCCGATGGCGGGTACACGCCACCGCCACCTTCGCAGCCGCCGCCCTTTGCCCCTCTCAGCTTCAGCGTGAGCTTCTCTGCCACTGTCGCTCCAGAGGATCTCGCCTCCGTTTCACCTGCCAGCTTTGCCGCCGCGGCACTGAGCGTGACGCGAGGCGCGCTCCAAACGCCGAATTCGTCAACCGTCACGGCGATCATCACCGACACTCAACGCATTGTGTGTCGAACGCCTCTCATTGGCGTCAACAACACGAACGAAACGATGCGCCTCATCGACGCCGTCAAGGATGGTATGTGCGCTGGGCTGGTGGGTACCTGCGACGTATCAATCGTGGCGCAACGTCGTCGCGCCCTGAGCTCGCACAACGCGACCATGGCGACCGCCGACAGCAACACAACAAGCATCAGCAACACGACGACCAATAGCAGCAACAGCACGGTGTTCGTCAACCACCACCCACCACCACCACCACCAGCAAGCGTCCCAGTGCTCTTGGAAGCCCAGCGAACATTCGACTACGTGGCAAGCGCGTCGCAGACCAATCTGAGTGCCTCGTCCTCGGAAAGGATCGCCGCGGGCGTGTCCAGCCTCGGCGTGACGGTGGACTCGGTGGTGCTCACCGCTCTCTCGGTGACGGTCACAATAACGGCTGTGGGTTCTGTGACTGGCACCAACCTGGTGGATACTCTCGAGAGTGGCGCCATCGCCGCAGGCTTCGCGGCGCAGTTGCCGTGGCTCAACCTCACTGTGAGCGCGCCAGTCGTCATCGCGCCGCCGCTGCCGCCGCCTGAGAAGCCTCCACCGGCTCCGCCGGCTCCGCCCGCCCCGCATATTCCGAACTATGAGGCCGGTCCCACCGTCCAAATGCCGCTGGCCTTCCTCCTGCCCCTGATTCTCATTCCGCTCGCCTTCGCCGTCGGCATCGGCGCGTACCTGTACTATCACAACCGCCACAAGATGAAACTGATGAAGCTCCGACCGATGAAGGACTCCTTCAACAATGTGTACACGGCCGTGAAGGTGTTCAGGGGCATCCGGGGGACAGACCAAGTGCTCCCGCCTGCCGGCGCTTTGCCGGACACCTTGAAAGAGGAGCCTGAATCGAGGGCATCGACGCCCGACCTGCCTAAAGCCACCCGGCTAGCCGGCAAATTCGCTAAGGATGCCGACAGGCTCGCCGCATTATCGGCCAGCGGCAAAAATTTGATTCTGACCGCCAACAAGAAGACCCTGCCACCCGCCGCTCAGTCTCCACCGGAGCCTCCGAATGTGTCTGTCTCGAAGCCGCCGAATGTGCCTGTCTCGAAGCCGCCGAATGTGCCTGTCTCGAAGCCGCCGAACGTGCCTGTCTCAAAGCCGCCGAATGTCCCGCCTGGAAAGCTGCCAGAGCAGCCTCAGCGATCGCGCCCTTCGGTGACCTACAGTGAGGTGGAGCGGATGAGCGAAGAAGGCAGTGACGCTGTTGTTGCCGAAGTCTTTTCACCGCTTGCAACGTCGGACGCCGAGCTGGAGCGCTTGCCGACCCCGAGCCTCATGGACCTTGAATCGGCCAAGGCGAGATTCGAATCTACGCGCGTTCCACTGCGGCCGGTGGCGCTGCCTAGGCAGGCTGCCCTAACGACTGCCGACCAGGCGGGTGGCGAGCTCCTGCCCGCTCCATCGCAACGCACCACGGGTACACCGCCGAGCACCACCGCTCGGTTCCAGCCGCTCTCTCACGAGGTCGAGATGCAGCCGGCGCAGATCACCCAGGTCCAGGCATTTGAAAAGGATCAAAAGGATCACACCACCAACTAAGTTCTTTTCGTCGAGCAGGGTGCGCTGCTGCGGGAGCGTGGATGGCGTTTTTCGTGACAGCTTTCAACATCATGCGAACGGAACTAACGCCGATTTCACGCGAATCAGCCTGTGGTGCGATGAGGGGAGACGAGGGCGCTACTCGGTATCATGGTCGGGTATCTGAGTGTTCGAGGTGCTCGGCTGTATCGTGTGTGTGAGTTTTTTCGGTAGAGCTATCAGCCTGTAGTGCGATAAGGGGAGATGAAGGCGCTACGCAGTACCATGGTCGGGTATCTCGTCTGAGTGTTTCGTGTTTGAGGTGCGGTTCGTACATGGGTTCGACGTCGCCCGCGTTTCTTGTGCTTATTTCATATTTGTGCTGTAAGTGTAACGTCGCCTAACCGTAAACCGAAACGCGCGCGTCGTGCGGCCGAACCGACGGTACGACATGAACGAGCTAAGGCCTAAGCAGCGCGGGAGGCGCCGCGATCGCCGCGTTGTTGAGCGGCAGAACCCTTGGGAGCAGTCCATCCCGTCGCAGCACGCAGGAAGTTGGGTGCGCCACGAAGCTAAAGGCACGGCCTCGGGGAGCATTGCCCACGCGCGTCGTCCTGAGCGCCGAGAAGCATTGCCCACGCGCGTCGTCCTGAGCGCTGCGGAGCATGGCCATGCGCGTCGTCCTGAGCGCTGAGGAGCATTGCCCATGCGCGTCGTCCTGAGCGCTGAGGAGCATTGCCAACGCGCGTCGTCCTGAGCGCTGATGAGCATTGCCCATACGGCGCCTGCATGCCTGCGCGCCAGGCGCTCAGGGCACGGAGCAGTCCTGCGCGTCGTCGGGCGGCTGCGGTGGCGTGCCTGTCTCGACGGGAGATGTGGCGAGATGTAGGCGGTTCATCTCCTCAGCTGTGAGTGTGAAGGAGAACAAGTCAAAGTTTTCGGAGAGGTGGGTGGCCGAGGAGGACTTGGGGATGACGGGGATGCCCTGCTGCACCAGCCAGCGCAGCGCCACCTGCGCACCCGTCTTGCCATGCTGGGCCCCAATCGAGGTGACCAGATCGCCCGAGATGAGCTCCGTGTTGTCCGGCGGCGGGCATGGGCCGCAGAGTGAGGAGTACGACATGTAGACGACGCCCTTGGCCTTCATATACTCGGGGTCGTGGCAAAACGTCGCGTTCTGCTGGCCCATGCCCACGTGGTACTGGACCTGATTCAGGGACACCGGCTCCGTCGCCACCGAGAGGACATCGTCCAGATGCCTTGCGCAGTAGTGCGAGATACCCAGAGCTTTGGCCTTTCCCTTGTGCGCCCAGGCCTCCATGGCGAGCCACTGCTCCTTGCGCAGCGACGGGCCACCCTCGCCGCTCCAGCTCGCCGGGAAGTGCTGCAGCATCAGATCCACGTACGCATCCTTGTCGCCTGGGAAGAGCTGCTCGAGTGCCTGGTCGAGCGCGGCGGTTGCCGCCGACGTGTTGAGCCCGCCGGGAATCTTGGAGGTGACGAAGTAGTCCGCGCGCTTAAGCCCAGCGGCGGCTGACGCCGCCGCCAGGCCGCGACCCACGCCGTCCTGATTGCCGTAGCCGAGCGCGGTATCCACGTGCCGGTAACCGAGGCTGAAAGCCAGCTTGACCGCCGCCTCGGCGACCGAGCTGTTATACTGCCATGTGCCGAGGCCAACGAGCGGCATGCCCAGGTCCTTGCCACCGATGCCCTTCATGGGCACCGTCGGGTACGACGCCGGCAGCGCCATCGGCAGCAGTGCGGCGAGACCGAGCATGACCGGACGGGGTACTTTGGGGTACGCTTTGTGTGTGACTGCGTGTGAAGGGCATGTTTGTAGAAGGCACAGTGAATCTGGCCCCTAAACACGTGGCCTAAGTGGCCCCCCCCTGAGGTTTTCCAACTTTTTGTAACCACCACACGGAAGTGAAGCACCCCACAGGACACTTACCATGGCTGTGGACGCACTTCTGCTTCCGCGGGCTGTGGGAAGACGAGATGTTTGCTCGTCAGCAGTTGAATCGACACACAAGGTTTCGACCACCACTACCACGCGAAACCTGCCACGCAGTGGTCGCGTCGTGTAACGTGAGAAGTCAAGTCCTAGAGGTTTCGTCCAGGACTCTCATCGCTGTGGTGCGGTGCACTTCTGCTTTCACGGGCTGTGGGATTTTGTCGTATCTCCGAGGGAACACCGTGGCCTCTTCGTTGCTGCAAAGCTTAGGTTGTTCCGTTTCCCCACAGGATCGGGGGGTGCCGCGAACGCAAGCGTTCGCCGCTCGGAGAACAAACATGCGGCCCCGAAAAGCGAAATCGCCATACCGCAGCGACGGGCGAGCTCACCAGCACTGCAGCGGACGGGCTCGAGCAGCACTGTGCCGCCCGAGGGCAACCTTGGGACGACTGTGGTGCGCGTTCAACCCCAGAGTGCTATCGCCGCCGCCACCGCTGCTGCTGCTGGCTGCTGCGCGTGTGGCCGCCTGCTCGCGTGGCTGCGTGTGCACGTGCCGCTGACGCGCGCCTCGATCACCAACTTCGATCGCGCAGGCAGAACTCGTTCCAGGAGAAGAAATCGTCAAGGAGACGAAGAAGCCCGCTTGCTTCGGATGGACGTGCTGGATCTTCGTGTGTTTGGCGGTGGCCGTCTTTGCTGTCGTAGCTGCTCTCATCCAAGCTGACATCGAGCAGCGCCAGCGCGCGCGAGAGCACCTTGCATTCGCCGAGCTCATGTACCAGAAGCGCGGGCCGCGCGGTGATTCCCTGAACCGCATCGCCCAGGCGCTCGGCGAGCTTGACAAGCTCGGCAGCTCCCCCCTTTGCCACTTCTCTGACTGTGAGGAGAACGAGGTGCGCCTCCGGCTGCTGATGACCCGAGCACGTGTGTTCGCACTCGCGCCGGTGGAGTACAACCGGGCGCTGGAGGCGATCGATGAGGCGCTGAGGTATCTTGGCCTACCTATCCTCTCGTTGGAATGCATGTGCTCACCAGGGCGACCTCTCCCCACAGGTATCTGGACAGCTTGGCCTACCGTATCCTGCCGCTGGCCGCGCTTGGCGAGAAGGAATTGGCCGAATTGACGAAATTGCAGGGAGACTTGCTGTACGACAAGGGCGACTTGCGTGAAGCGCTCGAGGCGTACGGCAGATTGCTCCGTGAGCACAAGATGGCCGTCGCGCCGCCTGCGTCGATCGAGCGCGCGTGCCAAGCCCACCTCCAGCTGCACAACGCGTCCGGGGGCGATCACTCGAGCGAGAGCCTCCCCCTCGACGAATGGCTCGGTAAGGGCCTGCGGATGGCGGCTTGTGGGTCGGGCGTGTGCGCGAAGACAGAGTTTGGCGCTGTCTGGTGTGCAGAGTCGCTCCTGCAATCATGCGCGTTCAAGGTACGTTGATTGCCACTGATGGCCTGCCTTGCATGCAAGTGCTCACGGCATCTCGACCCGCTCCGCTGCGTTCCAGGCCGCTGAAGGCGAGCTCGCCGCCTTCAAGCGGGCGGGCGGCGGCGTGCGCAGCGGCCTCGCAGAGAGCGTCGGCTATCGCCTCAAGCGTCAGAAGCAGGAGCTGGCGCAGGCCCATGAGCTCTACCTCAAGGGTATGCTCATCGAGAGTGCGGAGGCGCTTCGCGGCGCGCGGCTCGCCCGGATGGACACCCCGACGTGCCCCCCGGGGGAGATTCAGGCTGTCAAGACCCACCTCGCCGCCGGCCGTCTCAAGGTGGCGCTCGAGCACGCGGAAGCGCTCAAGGAGCTCTCGAAGACGCATTGCGCGGATGCGCTGAAGAAGCACGAGTCGTGCGCCGAGGCCACCCAGATAGTCTCGGAGGTAGAGGAAGTGGCGGAGCTGCACCGGTCCCTCGACGAGGCGACCTGTGACGACACTCTGGTCAGCACCGCCAATCTCCTCTTCCCCGGCGTGCCGTACTATAGCATGTACGAGCGCGCGCCGTTCCACAGGTGCACGTGGGATCTCACTGGCGGCGGCACCTACCAGGCGTGTGCAGAGAAGCAGGTCACGGCGCTGCCCGAGGGGAAGCTGACGGACGCTGTCCAAATGTACGTCCTGCTCGTGCGCGCCGATGCGTATGAGCTCTGCGGTTTCCATGGGCACTCTGGTCTCCAAGGGCACCAGAATGCGAGCGAGCGCATGGCAGTCGTACTGATGAACACGTTCGCCTCGCTCGAGCGCCAGCAGCACCCGGCCCGCCTCACCTTTGGCAAGTGGGCCAAGTTCTTCGCAATGCGCGGCGAGGTGCTGCAGGAGACAGCCCATGCGTTGGAGCGCGACGCGGCGGATGCGGACAGCAACGGCAAGCTCAACTTTGGCGAGTTCTGCGCCTTTGTGCGTCGTCGCGAGGAGAGCAAGGAGAAAAAGCTCACCGACGAGGAGCTGCGCGAGCGCTTCGATGCGCTCGACAAGGACAAGAGTGGGCAAGTCGATATGGCCGAGTACTTGAGCTGGTCGCTCAAGGACGCCCTGGCTCGCGCGGGCTCTCGAGTGATCCATCTGTTCAGGGCTCCGAGCTTCAAGTCGTGCTCTCAGGAGGTAGTGGGCAAGTTGCTGAGCCGGCTGGACAGCACGCTCGCTTTGATCGAGGATGACTCAAAAGCGGAGGTGGCGCTCCACAAGCACCGTCTGGATCTGCTGGCGTGCGCCGGCAAGCACAAAGAGGTCATTGAGGCGGGCCTTCGGCTCCAAAAGGCGGGCCTTGCCGACTACAAGACGTACGAGCAGCTCGCTGACGCTTACCTCGCCACCGACCAGCCGGCGAAGGCGCTTGCGAAGCTGCAGGCGGCATACGAGGCGTTGCCGGTGGAGAAGGTGCTGTCCGCGTGGCGCATCAAGAACAAGCTGCAGGCAACGAAGGAGGAGCTCGAGGTGGAGAAGCGGGAGAAGGAACGGGGCAGGGAGGAGGAGCGCGAGAAGAAGAAGCAGGAGCGTGAGGAGAAGAAGAGGCAGGCCGAGGCGGAGAGGGGCGGCGGCGCAGGGTGTGCAGATCAGCATCTGAAGGGCGCGGACGGGTGCCTTGCATCCCAGGTAGCAACCACGGGATGCTACACCCTTCTCGGGGTGAGCCAGATGCAATGCGCCAAGAAAAAGGTGCAGAAGGCCTTCCGCGAAAAGTCGCTCATCTACCACCCGGACAAGTACAAGGGGTCGAAGGAGTGCGCCGAGATGCACTTCAAAGCCATCCAGGACGCGTACGACAAGCTGATTGCGAGATGCGGATGACCAGGCCGCAGCGCGCAGGCCCGGGGCGCGGGGTCGTGTCGTGTCATCCGTGTCCGTGTCACTTGATGTGAGATGATGATGTATCGTATTTTGCAGGTATCACCCGCGTTCATTTTTCATCGCGCGGCATGCCGTCCCGCTCCAGTTCGCAGTTACGCAGTTGCCAGGGCACAATCATCGTCATCGACATGCCACTCCGAGCTCTGACTTAGTGAGAAGTGACTACTCTCTCTACTACTGCGGACAACATCAGTGTTGGAACTTGCCCTGCCCACAATAAACGTACACTCCACCAGCCTACGTAAGCCGATAATACGCTCGACGTGAACAGGTTCCGGACCGGAAGTTGTTGGAAAACCCTACCCCCACCCTGCGAAAGTGTCTCTTGCCCTCGATTCCAGCAGCTTGTTCCTCGTGACGAGCAGCTTATCTTCGAGCGTCAGCTGTTTGGCCTTGGCCTTCTCAAACTCGCTGCGGTGCGTCTCACTTTGCCTGGCGTACTCCTCGACCTGACGCCGGCATGCCTCCTCTCTCGTCAAGAGCGCTGCCTCCCTCTCGCGCGCAGCTGCACTCACCGCCTCAAGCTGCTCGAGCAGCGCGGACTCTCTGGCCGCCGCCGCTGACCGAAGCCGCTCCATCTCGACCACGTGCTTCTCGTGAGCGGCCGCCATTGCCAAGCAATGCTCATCGCCCATCCGTTCGTATTCCGCGCCGTGGATGCGCTCGGCTTCTTTAAGGCCCGCTTGGACCCCACCGAGCACACCCGCTAACACGTTGAGATGGTCCGAAAGCCGTTCACGGCAAAAGGCCAGCTCGTCGAGCGCTTCGAGGTGGGTGAGCTGCAGCCGTCGAGCGCCCTGCTCGAGCGACATCGTGGTGCCTGCAAGCTGGCTAAGCGCCTTGGTCGCACGATTCAGAATGATCTTGGTTTGAAGCTTGTGCTCGAGCGAGCAAGACTCACTTCGGAGCCGCTGCTCACAGTCCAACACCGCGCTATACGCCGCTCGGCGGCTGCTGTACGCGTCCGTAAGGGCCGCTTGCAAGACGGGCTTCACCTGAGCTTCGAGATTCACTTCGAGATCAGCCGCTCCGGCTGCTGTGCCACCTCGCTCGCCCTGCTTGCCTAGATACGGGTGAACCAGCGTGTGTACTGGCTGCTTGATGGTGAAGCCGCGTGCGTTTGTTCGCTCGGTGCCATGCGCCCAAGGCACCACAGGCCGCGGCGCTCGAGCGCTAAAGGGGCGCGAGTACTCGCGCTGCGCTCGCTTGAGGGTTTCGCGTCGCTTCGCCTCGAGCGACCTCTCCTCTGCGACTTTGGCCTCGAGCTTGTTGTAGAGTGCCACCGGTACATGTAGGCCGTCGTCGCCCGCGGTGCAGCACCGGTCATCCCAATCCGGCTTCTTCCCACTGGGGGGGTGTGGTGCAGGCCTGTGTGTCGCCGTCGCCGCTTGCCGGTGCGCGGGCTTACTATGCGACCTCGAGTTTGTCGGTTCGTGCGGCAGCACGCCGGCCCCGCCGAAATCGTCCTTCTTTGAATGTCCTTCTTTCAATGTCAAAGCTGCCTCAGGCTCGCGCTGGGGCGCCACCGCCTTTGGAGAGGTCTGCGAATTCTCCTTCATTTCACTATTCCTGGAGGCAACTGAAATATGAGGGGTCGATCTATTTTGGGAACCCGGTGTTGTGGACCCGCGAATGCATGCGCGGCAAGCGCAACAAGCTATACGCGCTTCACTGACACGACACACTGACAGACTGATACGCTGACCATCTGTCTGGTGTCTTCCGCCGATTAAACTCAAAGCCCGAGGCCGACCGAGCGCCGAGGGAGGCAGAGAAGATGTCGAGTTAAGAGTTCTCGTAGAGTTCGCATCTAGGATTCCTACTTGTAAACTTGAAACTTTCACGACTTTGTGCGCGCGATTTTTGAGCTCAACCTGCAACCGCCAACCCATCTGCAAAACAACCGCCACACACTCACCAGGGAACACTGCTAAGTGTATAATTACGGAGAGCGAATACATGACGCCCAGTGAGAGGGAGGATCACGGCTTCGCGGGGTTTTCCCGATTGGATTCCCCGCGGCCGGGTGTGTAAATTAGCAGATGCATGCCGGTCGCCGCCGCGCTGAGACGCACGAGCAGGGCCACCGAAGCGCCCACGACCGCGCGACGCAGCGCGTGGCGGTCGCTCAGACGGCGAGGAACGAGGGCCGGTTCGGTGCGTCCGCTTGCTGCGGGGGTGGCGCCGGCTCCGCGTCCGCCGGCGCGTCCGCCGCGTCCATCGCCGCGCGTTCGTCCTCGGAGGAGTCTGTCTCGAGTCGCTCCTCCTCGACCACCTCCCGCCCAGTCTTGGCCTGCTTTGCCTCCTGGCGCTTCTTTGCCTGCGGCGGGATCGGCGGCTTCTGCCCAAGCTCCTTCGCCTTCTTGCACTCCAACCGCCACTGGTCTGACAGCCGATGGCAGTTACGACCGTGGTCGGCGAGCGCGGCGGCGGCCACGGGCACGTCGAGGCACTTTTGGCTGATGTAGGCCCAGCAGATAATCTCGCCCGCGTGGACCTCGTGCGGCAGCGGTAGCCCCACCTTGACCCGCCGCAGCGTGTGGAACACCCGCTCGTACGATCGCTTGTACTCGAGGAACAGCTCGGCGAGCGAGTCGTACACGAGGTCCTTGTAGTAGAGCTCACGACGGCGCGAGAGGCCGACGGAGCCCCACTTGGAGTTGTGCTTGACCGCGAGCACAATGTGCTTGTACGTCACGCCGTCGATCTGCGAGCGGAATGAGAAGGGCACGCGCTCCAGCTCGCGGAGGCCCTGCGTCAGGTACGCTGCCACGAAGACGGCCTCGACGCACTTGATCGGCAGCGCCTGGCGCGTGACCTCGCGGCCGGTCTCGAGGATGCGGCTCATCGGGCGGTGCTTGCGCACGTCAAAGTAGTTGACGCCCGTGAAGTTGTACGACAGCTTCTCAATGTACGCCTGCACCGCCGCGACCTTGGCTGACATCGGTGCGGGCGTGTTCATGTTCGGCAGCGTCGGGTACGGCGGCCGCGGCAGGTCCTTGTTGCCGCGGATGGCGGCGATCGCGGCTTCGAGCTCCGCGTCTGCGTCCTTGGGCGCATCCTTGCTCGGCTCGTCGTCGTCGCCAGAGGCCGCCGGCATGACCGTTGAAGGACAAGAAAGCGAATCGGGAAAGCAAACATTTCTATTCGGAAACGCGAAATGGTCTGTTTACGCAAATTCGGGCGAATCCCTATGGTACCTTATAGAGGCGAGGCAGTTTCATAGCAGGAACGAAGTCGACGAAACTTGAGGACTCGACCTGCGTTAGGAATTTTGGACATGCACTCGGCTCGCGGCCGGCGGCCGGCAGAAGATGCGCAGTTCCTCGACCGGTTGGTCAGGGGCAAGAGCGCCAAGGCGGCCAAGGCTGAGACGGTCGCCGCCGAGACCAAGCGGCTCGCCGAAGAGGCCGCCGCGCGCGCAGCGGCGGCGGCCGAGGAGGAGCGCCAGCGCAAGATCGCCGAGGAGGCAGCCGCGCGAGAGGAGGCGCGGCTCAAGGCCGAGCGCGATAAAAAGGAGCGCGAGGCGGCCGATCTGGAGCGGCTCGTGGCGGGCAAGTCGCGCAAGCAGGCACGCAGGGAGCGCATGCTGCAGGAGCAGCTGGTGGAGGAGGCGCTCGCGCGCCAGGAGGCGCAGGCAGCCGAGCAGGCCGCCAAGCTCGCGGCCAAGAATGCGCCCAAGATGGCGCAGGACGCCTTGGCCTCGCGCCTGTCGCAGTCCGGCACCGCGGCGGTTTTGCATCGGATCTCGCAGTCGTCCGGAGCGATGGCGGAGTTGGCGCGCCGTGACTTCACGCAGGCGGCGCAGACCCAGGCAGCGGCGATCCTCGCGGCCACCAAGCAGCATGCGTCCGCCATGGCCTCCAAGCCTCTCGCCGCCGCCGCCGCCGCCGCCGCCGTCGCCGCCGCCAACGCGGCCATCGCCGCCGCCAATGAGCCGTTGCAGGCACTCCATGCCAAGAACGAACTGGTCGAGAAGAAGGCGGGACGAGCCTTCGAGCTGCACGAGGCGGCGGCGATGGCGGAGCTCGCCAAAGAGGTCGAGGGCGTCGCGGCGCACACGCGATGGGTCCTGCACACGACCAAGCCGAGTCCGCGCAAGCATTCACATTCACATTCACATTCACATTCACAGCGTTCGGTGGCGGCCAGAGTCGATGCGCCCTCCACCGCCGCCTCTGCGTCCGTCGCCGTCGCCTCCTCGCCGCCCGCCGCGCAAGCGCCCACGACGGAGCCGAAGGCGCGCTCGCAACCGGGCGCCCCTCCCGCGCCCCCGCGCCCCGCATCGCCGCGGCCCGCGTCGCCGAGGGGAACCCCCGCGTCGCCGTGGGCACTTCCCGCGCCCCCACGCCCCGCATCGCCGCGCCCCGCGTCGCCAAGGGGAACCATTCCACAGCTCGGTGGAGGCATTCCACAGCTCGGTGGAGGCGGCGCGAGCGGCGGGGACAGCGAGGCGCGCCGCAAACCGTTCGCATCGGCCCTCGGCGCTGGTGGAGCTGGTGCATCGGCGGCTCTGTGGCAGGCGCAGCAGCAGCAGCAGCAGGCGCAGCAGCAGCAGCAGCAGCAGCAGCAGCAGCAGGCGCAGCAGCAGGCGCAGCAGCAGGCGGGGGCGGCGGCGCAGCAGAGCATGCCCACGACGGCGCCGAGCCTGCCCACGACGGCGCCTCCGAGTGGCACGCTGGTCGGTAGCCGAGAGGCTGTGCGCAGCGGCGTCAGCTCCGTCGCGCACCTGCCGCCTCCCGGTGGGCCCGCGTCCGCCCGTTACGGCGCTCTCGGGAGCCTGCAGGGCCGACTCGGATCATACTCCGCGGAGGTGAAGAAGGCATTGCGGGAGGTGGCCGCTTCGTCGATTGCGCCCAAGACGGCGCCAGTCGCTTCGTCAATCGCGCCCAAGACGGCGGCGCGACCGCCGCCTCCTCCGTCGACCGTTGCAGGGCCGATCAGCCTCACCGTGAGCGACTTGCATGCGCGCGGGCTGCCTAATACGGACCCCTACGTCGTCTTCCATCTCGGCGACTCCGAGCTCCTTCACACCGAGCTCCTTCACACCGAGCTCCTTCACACCGAGCTCCTTCACACCGAGCTCCTTCGCACCGAGGACTTGCGGAACGCCCTCGACGGACACGTGGAGCTCGTGCGCTTCGTCAATTGCGCCCAAGACGGCGCCAGTCGCTTCGTCAATCGCACCGAGGACCGGCGGAACGCCCTCGACGGACACGTGGAGCTTGTGCGCTGGCCCAATGCGTACACGGCTCACGTCGCGTCGTGGCCGTTGAGCGCTCAGGGAGAGCTCGATCTCGGGGAGATCTCGGTCACGGTGTATGCTCAGGAGTCTGTGAACGGCGAGTCTGTGAACGGCACGGATGCCACGTCTGTGGTGCTTGGGCGTGGACGCTTCATGATCCCGCGGGTCGCCGGCGCCGTCTTGGGCGCCTCGAGGCTCGTGCATCAGATCAACCTTCCCCTGAGTGACGTGCCCCGAGGGGCTGTGGCGAGCCTCAGCTTGACGCTCAGCATGACGCTGCCGCCCAGCATGGCGCCGCCGGCCGTGGCAGCACTGCCAACCGCGCCGCAGCTCGCAGCACTGCCGACCTCATTGGCGACGACAGAGGCGAAGACGGTGGCGGAGGCCGTGGAGGCTGCACCGCCATTCACAGCCGAGGAGGCGGCGGCGGTGGGGTGTGAAGACAGTTTGGGCAGTTCGGGTGTGAACAGTTCGGGCGTTGCCATGGGACGATCCCCACCGGCGCTACCGCCGTCGCTACCGCCAGTGCTTCCGCCGGCGCTACCGCCGTCGCTCCCTTCGGTGCTACCGTCCCCGCTCACCCTGCCCGCCATCGGGAACCCCTACGCCCCCAAACCCCTCCTCTTCACGCCCGGCACGACGCCTCCACTCGCTCGGACCGACTTTGGTCGCGACGGCTCGGCGTACTCCCCTCGCGCGAGCTCGCACTCGGTTGACGCGTCGTGGCGGGCACCCGCAGGCTCGCAGCCCATGATTGTGCTCTGCGACCCGCGCGGTGCGACGGGCGGCGGCGCGGGCGGCGGCGGCGCAGGAGACGGTGCAGTGTGGCTGGTCTTGGAGATGGAGGCCGATGCGACTACAGAGGAGAGTCCAAGAGAGTCGTCCATATTAGGAAACTGGACGAGTGCCGCAGAGCCCTCCGAACTGCAGGCGCCCAGGACGGCGCCCGGTGTGCCATCGCCCAGGACGGCGCCGGCGCTGCCGTCGTTCGAGGCGCTGCCCCATCACGTGGTGATCGCTCCCTCGTCCTCTCGCCACGTCGCCATCGGCGCCTCGACCGTCGAACAGATCCATCGACTGTACGGGCGCTCGGTGCAGTCATTACCCCAGAGGCGCATCCCAGTGACGAAACACGGGCGGGTGCCGGGATCGGAGGTGGCGATGCATCCGCACGGCGCGATGCAACACAGCTTCCGCGCCACCGAGCCGCGCCACGTGGCGGCCGTTCGTGCCCAACGGCTCTGGCGGCTCACAGAATGCTGGCAGCTTAACGATTTTGGCGGCGAGGCTCCAAACGGTTGGGTGGCCGTGGCCCTTGACAACGGCGCGTACGGCTTCGTGCCGGAGGCGTACGTCGAATGGTTTGCCCAGTCGAAAGATGGGATGGTCGAGGTGCCCAGACCCGAGAGGGCTCTAGAGGAGACACTCGCGCCGCTCGCCTCCCTTGCCACGCCAGTCGACGCCATCCCCGCGCCTGCCACGTCTTCATCTTCAGCCGTGTCGTCTTCATCTTCAGCCGTGTCGTCTTCATCTTCAGCCGTGTCGTCTTCATCCTTGGATGGCGCTCCTGCTTCCGCCGCTCTCGGTGGCACAGAGGCGGCGGAAGAGGCGGCGGAAGCGCCGGCGGAGGAGGCGGCGGCGGAGGCGGCGGCCGAGGCGGCGGCCGAGGCGGCGGCGGCACACCCGGCGCCGGCGTGGCATTTGATCTTCGGCCACGGACCTCTTGGGCTCGGGCTGAGCGCCGTGCCCAACTCGGCGCTCAGCAAGACGGTTCCCCACACGGCGCCACACACAGGAGGCACGTTCGTGTCGGAGGTGCTCGAGGGGTCGGCGGCGATGGCACAGGGCGTCGTCGTGGGCTGCCTCGTGCTCGCCGTCAACGGCCATGACGTACGAGGTGACCCGCCGCACGAGGTGCAATCACTCATCGGACAGGCTGTGCGTCCGCTTACACTCACCCTCTCGTCGCCCATACTCAGCAAAACCAACCCCGCCGATGCCGCCACCGCCGACACCGCCGCCGCCACCACCGCCACCGCCGCCGCCGCCGCCGCCGCCACCGCCGCCTCGCCTGCTGCCGCTCTGCCGGCCCCGGTGGCGTCAGATGTGGCGTCAGATGTGGCGACTGAGGTGACCCCTCGCACAGCCGAAGCGTTGACGATGCAGACGATGCATGCTGAAGGGGATGTCTCCCTTCATCACGTGTACCCCAAGGGTGGTGACGTGGCCGACGGCTCGTTCGCGCCCACTGCGCTGCCGCGTCCCACCGCGCTCTCCGCCCCGCCTGCATCCGAGCCACCTCGACTACCGCCCTTGGTGCCCCCGCTGCCTCTGTCGGCGTTGCCGCCGTTCCCCTCCGCCCCCTCGCCGCCGTTCCCCTCCGCCCCCTCGCCGCCGTTCCCCTCCGCCCCCTCTCCCCGGGTACCGAGCGGCATCATACGCTTGACCGCCGATGGACGTATCGAGGGCTCTCGCGTGGATGTTCACAAAGCCATGGCGCTGCTGGCATCGCTCGGCGTCCGAATTGAAGGGTTGCCTAATATGGCCGACGATGCACTCCTTATTAGGCAACCGGACGATGCACTCCGTGACGCCGCCGCCGCTGGCCCAGCCGCCGACGCCGTCGCCGTCGCTGCCCCCGCCGCCGCCCTCGCTGCCGCCGCCGCGGCCGAGGTTGCCATCGCGAGTACCATCGCTGAGGCACCTTCGCCAGCGGAGACAGCTGTATCACAAGAGCCTGCTGCAGAGCCTGCTGCAGAGCCATCACAAGAGCCTGCTGCAGAGCCTGCTGCACAGGCGCCTGCTGCACAGGCGCCTGCTGCTGAGGCGCTTGCTGCTGAGGCGCTTGCTGCTGAGGCGCCTGCTGCAGCGGCGCCTGCTGCAGCGGCGCCTGCGGAGGCTGCTGCGCCCCCAGCGTTCAACACAGAGAGCTACAGCGTCGCCATCGTGAGCGCCATCGTGAGCGCTACCGGCGAGAGCGCCGTCGCGAGCACTGCAGGCGCGGCCGCTCTAATCCTGCGCGATGGCGTGCCGCTAATTGCCGCTAATTGCCGCTAATTGCCGCTAATTGCCGCTAATTGCCGCTAATTGCCTCTAATTGCCTCTAATCCTGCGCGATGGCGTGCCGCTCACCTCCGCGGCGCCTTGAGCGGTGTCCTCAGTCCAACGCGACGGGGGCTCTCTCTTCAATATGAATTCTCTTCGCTTTGCCTTTCGCTTGAGAGGGCGCCGTGCAAGCTGCAGCGCTCTCCGCTGCGTGACGGTGACACCGACGGGTGAGTTTTGCGGAGCCAACTCAGCCAGCGTACAGCGTGACGAGCGGTTAGCACCACGCTTCAGCCGAGCTCTCTCTACTGCTGTAATCTAGCTCTACGTTCATCTAGGTTTAGGGTACAGAAACTCCCAGTTCTTTCGTGTTTCCATACGATACACGCAACATATTGACTACATACACTAGACAAAGCGGACAAACGTAGAAAATTTGCTCTGCACGGCACGTAAGGAAAAGCCGCTGAGAGCCGAGCGGACGAGAGGGCTCGGCCTCGCGCCTCGGGTCGAAGACCAGCCGCTCGGGCTACACAACAGCCAGCACACTCCACAGCTCTCAATCACGCTGCAATCTGCAAACTAAGAAAGTGGGCAACGCATTCCAAAGTAACGGGTTGGCACGGGGCAGTGTACTACGGTCGAGAAACGACATGGAACGGAGGATGCAGAGCCTTCTGTGGACTGGTCCCTCCGATCCAGATGGCCTGGTAGCGTTAGCATGGCATCCATTTCAAGCATACGGCGTGCCGTCTGCGTGGCTGGAGTGAGAGTGATGCTTGTCCTGCTTTGACTGCTTCCCGGTAGACCGCATCGTGACGATAGCGACCATGTGTTCCCTGATCCCGGCATGGACCCTTGTAAACTAACCGAGAGCAATGTCCACATCGACTCCTGCAGGCCGATGAAAGCTGCTGCCTGGCTTGCTATGAACATATTAATGGCAGCGACCACACCATGCCACGTGGCAAGGTGGGCGTATCTGCCGCCCTCCGTGTCATGCTCAGATCGCGGGTGCCCTTGTGTAGGTCATGTTGAGATGCTGACGGTTGGCAAATTCAGAGAAGTCGTTGAGGGCCATCTGGCTTGCAGATTGGACAAAAACAGTTCGCAGTCCGAGCGCTCGTACCGCGCGACTGGTGACTTCCTCGTAGTGAGCTGAAGGCGGAAGCTGGGACCCGAGCTCTGCGGCTTTTTCTTCGGATCGTCGCAGAAACACGGCAATGAATCCTCGAGGACGCAGACCATGCAAAGTCATGAGGCACTCTGCACGTTGGCGAACCCAAGGCCTGGGTCGAAAGATGTAGCGTGTGGCAGCTTCTTGTGCGGGCGAATAGAAACCCACGTACATCTGGGACTCATGCAGCCAGCTGAGCTTTAATCGCACGACCGGTGCTGCAAGAGGCCAGTACCTTCCGCCAAAGATTGGGAACGTGCGGCCTCGGACGACAGGCACTGGCTGCACCTCTTTCGCATCCCTCTTCCCAACACCGGTCACCGGTGGTATAACCGGTGGTTGGCAATGCGAGAGTGGTTCCCAGAAGCAGTCGAGCGTATAAGGAGGTCTGTCGCACCATCTTCCACTCGTCACATTGGGGAAGTGTTTATACGGACGAGTGGAGTTTGCTGCAGGCGTATGAAGCATGACCCGTTGCTCTCCAACTGCAATCAGCATTGCCAAGGACATGAGACGTGCATCGAACCCGAACCCGCTGCCAAGCATGTCATCCTCCAGTAAGAGAAAGCGCTTACAGTGCAACGGATGTTGGCTTGCTTGGATTGCCGAAGCCCAGCCGTCGCTCCGTGGCTCCGCTGGAATAAAGGGCCGCAGGCGCCTGGTGTTGTGGCGATGCATGCGCCAGAATGTGACGTTGCGGAACGAGCCCTGCATCGCGCTGGTAATATTCTCAGCTGCCCATGGCTCCAGATTGTGAGGCCGTGAGCTAGCCGGCAGAGATAATGTCTCTGGCACTTCAATCGAGCAGGGTGCCATCGCTATGAAAGACCGCGCGGTGGTCGCGCGCGCGGTTTCGACGTACCGGTAAATACTCAGAAGTACCGGTAAGAAACACCAAGGGAGCCGTTCACACGGTTGTCGCGTCTGTCGTGTTAACGTTCACACGGTTGACACACAGAAGAACAAGATCGGGATGAGTCCAAGCGTCCGTATGTCCGTCACCACCACACCGCGCTTGATCGGGTGAGTGGTGAGCGGTGGTTTGTGGCGACGCGTGTGTTCCGGGGTTCGGGTGTGGTCTGGCGCGTGAGTCGGAGGGTGGGGTTGGTTTTGAGGTGTTTGTGAGGTTCGTGTGTCTGTCTCGTGTATCCGGCTCCCCCCGGTGTTTTTGAACGGTACTCGAGGGACCCTTTTTTGGTTGTTCCATGGTTTTTTTGTTCAACCGTGTGCATGACCGTGTGGCAACACGATATCGAGACAATATCGAGACGGCCCGCGGACTGTACGGTCGCGCGACAGACGAGGCTGCGGGGGGGTTTGTTATCGAGTTTGGGGGGGTTTGTTATCAGGATACGTA